>Ga0078972_1000325_pt1 | contig 199350 bp, 193 predicted proteins | sample YelNatPaOPGAMG01_FD_67568 | JGI IMG/M metagenome (GOLD analysis project Ga0078972, IMG submission 67568) | Hot spring thermophilic microbial communities from Obsidian Pool, Yellowstone National Park, USA - OP-RAMG-01 (SPADES assembly) (version 2) | ecosystem: Environmental > Aquatic > Thermal...
AAAAAAACTCCAGAATGTCATATATGTATTTCTGATTCTGTAGTTCCATTTCAACATTTCAAGAGCCCATTTTTTTCTTTCGTCATTATTCAATCCCCTATCATCGTATGTTTTTCTCCGAAGATATAAAAACACATGGTACTGTTTCAATTGTTCAATCCTTGCAAGTATTTCAGGATGATTTGATGCTGCTTTCTCTGCCTGCTGAAGATCATCTATACATAGCCGGTAAAATGTTGGTCCTATCAATGGCTTATTTGCAAGGTCTATTCTTTCATAATATCTTTTCATAGTTCGGGCTGCTGGACCAAATGCCTTTTCATAAAAATCCTTTTTCAATTCCTCAATATCTGTTTTTGAATTCCACAACATTCTTGCCCCAAGATAATAACCGAGCCCCTGGCTACCCCAACTATTTCCACTTTCTGCAGAGAGACTACAGATGCCATGCTTGATATAATATGGTAATTTTTCCGCGACATATTGAGTATTTCCTGTTCTTCCTGAAGGCAATCTATCCCTTATCCAGTCATATACAGCCCAATAGTCATAGAGACCAAAATACTTGCATTTTTCAGGCCACATTTTCAGAAGTTCATCAAAGCCGTATTTCGTATTCAAAAGCAGGGCAGTTGTAAGTTCAACATAAACATTTGGTTCAAGTTGAAATGGAGGTGGGTCGCAGTGCCAGTTGTATGCATAAATGCCAACCATCTTTCCAGGGTGACTCTTTTTAATTGCTTTTGCCACTTCGTTGGTTAGATAGAATGCCATGTCTCCCGGGTTTGGCCAGCGTTTTGAACATTCAGGGCATGTACAATAGCCACCGCCATCGTCTGGTCCCACGCCAATCATATCGGCTTCCGGATGTTTATCAAAGAAATCCTGCACATACCTGATTGCAAGTTTGACGACTTCAGGATTTGAAACACACAATTGATTGCCCCTGCGTTCTCCATTGACCATAGCCAGGTATTCAGGATGTTGGTCAAACTCTTTTTTAAAATGTCTTATAATTTCGGGCCAGCAATGTCCTACAGATGTATTAAGTGATTTACCCACGCGGTTGTATCTCCACCAGGCGCGCAGCAGGGCACCTGCATCAGGATCCTGGGGCTCAAAATTGGTTGACAGCGGATATCCGAGATATCTTGATAATACCTCCGGCCTATCTGTTTCATTAAGATTGAATGAAAGTTTTTGAGATTTCGGTATTACTTCCCACGCAGGATTTTGAAAGAAAAAACGGCAGCCGAGAAGTTCAAGAAATCTGCTGACAGCATATGAAGTACCAGTGGAAGTTGCACCAAGAAGTTTTATGCTGTGATTTTCTGTGCGTATGGCATATGCTTCCTTCCCATCATAATTATCATAAATTTCCAGACCTTTTGAAGCAGAAGGAGTGGGAAATTCATTAATAGTCCCTGCATAAATTCCTGGGCCTGTATAACCCTTTTTAATCTCAAATTTTGCTCCTGTAATTTTTTCAAGGTATGCTGTCAACTCCTGCGCTGCCTGTATGGTTATTGAATCTGCTGTATCTGATATAACCACAGGAAGTTTTGCAAGACCATCCTCTGCAATCAGGACAGTTTCTTTACTTCTGGATTGATTTCTTGTTTCAGGTGTGATGTGCGGAGAAAAACCAGCAAATGATGAGCCAGCAAACGCAATTATATACACAAGACCTGCTATCAAACGAATACCCATTTTTAACCTCCTGTGATTTCTTCTCGGTAAATATTTGGTAAACTACGTTTGCATTTAACTTACCCTATCTAATCTCACCTGTCAATTTTTTGTTGTCAAAAAAGATAGAAAGTCGTTCTTGATTTGAAAGATATATTCAGTAGAGATAAAGAAACTGTTTGAAGTGATAAATCTTTTGGTTTCTGGAGTAATTACAGAGAGACAGGCAGCAGAGCAATTATCCTTGTCTCTCAGGCAGATTCGGAGAATAAAGAGTCAGGGTATGGCATAATGACCAATTTGTTGACAAGTTACCCTGGTAAAATACGGCATTTTATCTTTTCAACTAAAGGGATTTGACAGAACAAAAAGAAAGTATTAAAGTCAGAACATCAGAGGTAATCAGAGGCGAAAATGAAGTGTTGGGAAGGAATCTGATTTTTGCCTGCGGTTCTGAGAAAAAAATGGAGTAAAAAAGGGGGTTCTGGAGTGTCAATCTGTAACCACATCTTGAAACCAGGAGACAACGGAAGACCCTAATCCGCTGGTATCAGGAAAGGGGATGAAGGAACTTGAGAAAAATGGCATTACTGTCCGCATGGGGTTTTAAGGGAAGAAGCAGAAAAACTCAACAGGCAATAAAAGAAAAGGTAGAAAACACTGAGGAGGTGGCAGATGAAACTTTCTCAAACAGAAAAAGAAATATTGAAGATTATTGATGGTATCGAGATTATTGATTGTCATGAACACCTTTCTCCTGAAGAAGACAGGACATCAAAAAATCTTGATGTTTTTACTCTTTTTTCACATTATACTAAGGGAGACATCTTAAGATCAGGGATGAAGGAAGAAGATTACAACTGCCTTTTTAATAAAGAGAGCCCTGTGGAAATACGGTGGAAGAAATTTAGCCCTTTCTGGAAAAATATAAGATACACATCATATTGCAGGGCGGTTCTCATTGCTTTGGAAAAGTTCTATGGATTTGACGATATAACAGAAGAAAACTGTGGCTTGATTTCTCAAAGGATAAAGGAATTTAATAAGCCAGGAATTTATAAAAAGATATTAAGAGATACCTGCAATATCAAGACATGCCTTACCCAGTGTGGAAGAACTGATACAGGCACAGAACTTCTTACACCTGTGATGCCAATGCTTTATTCACTTGAGAAAAAAGAAGATTTATTACACCCGGTTTTTGAACCGGATGCAAGTATAAAAACCCTCGATGATTATATGGAAGCGATGGAAAGATATGTGGTAAGAATAAAAAAAGAAGGTGCAGTTGGATTGAAAATGGTATCTCTGCCATATTCTCAAACAAATAGGAACGAAGCAGAATCCATCTTTCAGAAGATATCTTCTGGTAAGATGGAGATATCTGTTAAGAAATTTCCTTTTTTTACCAGCCCATCACCTTTGCATAGTTATCTGATAGATTATGGAATAAATCTTGCAGGGAAATATGATATGGTTGTGGCAGTTCATACCGGATACTGGGGCGATTTCCGTGACCTGCACCCGCTTCATATAATACCATTGCTTATAAAATATCCGGATGTAAGATTTGATGTATACCACTTAGGATATCCATGGGTAAGGGAGACACTTATGCTCGGTAAAGGATTTTCAAATGTATGGCTTAACTTCTGCTGGACACATATCATATCGCAGAGATTTGCAATGGATGCGGTTGATGAAGCAATAGACCTTGTCCCTGTGAATAAAATACTTGCATTCGGAGGTGATTATCTCCATACCGCCTTAGAAAAGGTTTATGGACATTTAACAATGGCAAAAGAGGATATAGCGAGAGTTCTGGCAAAGCGTATGGAAGATGGGAGGTTAAAAGAAGAACAGGCAGAATATATAATAAAGAGGTGGTTCCGTGATAATCCAGTAGAACTTTATAACCTGAAATTAAAATAAAAAATGAAACCCGAAGCCCGCGGCCGCGGCGGAGCCACTTCCTAACCATTAAACAAGGTCCCTGGACGATGTGACTTTTATATCGCAAAAATCAAAGATATTCAGATATCCCCACCAGCACCCCATTAAATCCATTTTCCTGAAAACAAAACTTAAACTACCAATGTCATTGTGAAGATTGAAAACGACCTTTAAACAAAAAATCTTGAAACATGTTTGAAAGAGTAATCTACTGGTTTAAGAGAGACATGAGAATCGATGACAACAGGGCTCTCTATGATGTCTGTATGAAATTAAAAGAAAAAAATTTTTGTCTTCATTTTCATTCCTGAATTACTTAAAAAGTTCAGAAGTTATGATAATAGATTGGGATTTATCATTGACTGTGTGCATCTTGCAAATCAGAAAATTGAGGATGAGAAAATAATATGTTAATATGATAAAAAGGAGCAGATTTTGGAGAAAAAATTATCAATACTTTTTGAAACAGGAATTTGTGCAATTATCAGGTCTCGCAGCAAAAATATTCCTGTTGAACCACTGGTAAGTGCACTTTATGAAGGTGGAATAAAAGTTATCGAAGTTACATTTAATACTGCAGGTGCAGTAAGTTTAATCAGCGAAATAAAGAAGAAATTCGGAGAAAAAATTTTCACTGGAGCAGGTACAATACTTGATATTGAGTCAGTAAAGCAATCAATAGATGCTGGCGCACAATTCCTTGTGAGTCCGCACATTGATTTAAAACTCATTGAATACAGCAGAAAAAGAAATATTCCATTTATTCCAGGCGCTTTCACTCCAACAGAAGTACTTCTTGCATGGCAGAATAATGTTGAACTTGTCAAACTATTTCCTGCAAATGTAGTTGGACCTTCCTATATCAAAGCATTAAAATCAGGTCCCTTTCCTCACATAGAGATTATGCCCACAGGTGGCATAAATTTAGAAAATGGACCTGATTTTATCAAGGCAGGTGCATCTGTACTTGGAATCGGAGGAGAACTGATAAATGATAAATTGATACACGATGGCAAATGGGAAGTAATAAAAAATTCTGCTTCATCGTTTATTAAAATTATAAAACAGGCGCGAGGAAAAAATGGTTGATGTAATCACAATTGGTGAAACAATGATTAGATTGTGCACAAACAACTATCAAACACTTGAACAGGCACAATATCTAAACTTTTCCATAGGAGGTTCAGAGTCAAATGTTGCAATCTGCCTTTCAAGATTGGGTATGAAGGTAATGTGGATATCAAAACTTACGGATAATTCACTGGGAAGAAAAATTTTTCAGGAAATCCATAAGCATGGAGTTGATACATCAAATGTAATCTGGACAGAGAAGGGAAGGGTAGGGGTCTATTTTATTGAATATGCCGCTGCACCAAGACCGATAAAAGTAATTTACGATAGAAAAAATTCTGCAATGAGTACATTCAAACCCGAAGAAGTAAACTGGGAATGCTTCCAGAATACAAGATTAATTCACCTCACAGGAATAACAGGTTCTCTAAGCAAAAATTGCGAAGAACTTGTAAAAAGGGCTACCATTGAAGGAAAAAAGAGAAGAAAAATTGTTTCCTTTGATCTTAATTACAGGGCGAAATTATGGAATATTAAAAAGGCAAAAAAACATTTTGAAGATGTCTTACCATATGTTGACATATTAATTGCTACCCAAAAAGATATTGAGTTAGTTTTTGGTATAAAGGGCAAACCAGAAGACATGATGGAAAAACTCAGAGAAAAATTTAATACCAGGATTATTGTTCTAACTGCTGGTTCAGATGGTTCATTCGCCTTTGATGGAAAGATGTATTATGCAAAAGTTTATCCTGCCACAGAAATTGATCGAATCGGTGCTGGCGATGCTTTTACTGCTGGTTTTCTTTATGGTTATCTGACGAAAAATATTGAGTCAGGAATTTTATATGGAAATGCCATGGCAAGTTTAAAACATACGATTCCAGGGGATATAGCATATATCAATCCTCAGGACATGATTGAATTGATAAATAAACAGCAGGAAAGAATCCAAAGATAAAATCACAACTCAGGAGAATAACTGCATTGAAAAAAACAGGTATGGTTCTATTATTCATCCTTGGCTCATTATTACCCTGTTTTTCTTTTCCTCCTTTCAAGCTATGGCAAATTGCATGGTTCGGATTTGTCGTAGTTTTGTTTCTTATTAACAAAGTAAATCCACTGAAAAGTTTTCTCCAGGGGCTATTGGCTGGTTTTGTTTTTTATTCATTTCTATTAAACTGGATTTATTCTGTTGCTGGACCATTTTATTTGTTTGTTGCTCTGTATCTTGCAATATACTGGGCAGTTTTCTTTTCAATAATTTTTTCTCTTCCAGAGAAAAACAGGGTGATCATAGCAGGATGCCTCTGGTATTTCCTTGAAATCATCAATCAGCATCTTTTAACAGGTTTCCCGTGGATTTTTATCGGATTATCACAATGGTCAAACCCTGCAACTGCTCGAATTTCTTCAATTACTGGTTCAGCAGGTCTATCATCCATTATTATTGCGGTAAATTTTGCAGTATATGAGGCACTGAGATACAAAAAATTTTTATCTGTTTTTTTTACTGCTGTGATTTTGTTTTTCCTATCCTGGCTCTCTGTTATTTTGACTGCCTATCATTCACCTGATTTTAATTTCAAAACAATTGCTGCTGTTCAGGCAAACTGTGGATATTTCGGACAGGATCCTGAACAATCTTTTGAAAAATACAGTTTAATAACTGAAAAAATTCCATTAACGTGTGACCTTATTGTCTGGCCTGAAAGCAGTTATCCTGCAATTCTTGAAGAAAATAAAAAAGCAATGGAATATTTGATAAAAAAATCGTTTCATACTCCAGTACTTGTCGGTTCGATTAGCAAAGAAAATGGTAATATTTATAACAGTGCATATTTTTTCAATAATGGAAACTATTACAAATATGACAAAAGACATCTTGTGCCTTTTGGAGAATTTGTCCCTGGAAAGCGGTTCAAAATTGTGAGAGAAATTTATAAAAAATTTGCGGGTGGAATTCCTGAAATGAAAAAAGGGCAACACTATCAACTTTTTCAACTTGATTCAAGTAAATTTCTTGTTCTCATTTGTTATGAAAACATTTTCCCTGAAATGACAGTAACTTCTGAAAAAGAACCATTTGATTTTATTATTGTGATAACGAATGACTCGTGGTATGGAAATTCATTTGGTCCGTATCAACATTTTGCTCACAACATATTCAGGTCATTTGAAACAGGAACACCAGTTGTACAGGTCTCAACAACTGGAATTACCGGCTCTGTTTACCCAAACGGACAGGTAACAATGATGCAAAAAGAGAAAAAACATCTTTTTGTTGAAGGGACAATGCTTGTTGCAATTCCTGACTATGATAAAATGAAAACAATCTATGAAATGGCAGGAGAAACTTTTGTTGCAATGATTTTTTTGTTGTTAACAGGAGTTTATTTATGCAGGAATTAAAAAAAATTGAGCATTTATGTGGTTATCAGTTCAAAAATAAAAAACTTCTTGAAACAGCATTAACTCATTCTTCTTATGCATACCAGATGAACATTGAATCGTATGAACGACTTGAATTTTTAGGAGATGCTGTTATTAATTTTGCAGTTGCTGTAGAAATATTCAAAAAAAACCCTGATAAAGACGAACAGTATCTGACCAATCTGAAATCTGCTTATGTCAATAGAAATTTTTTGTATCGAGTAGGTGAAAATCTCGAGTTAAAGGATGCAGTAAGAAAGATTGGTTTCATAGAACCAAGATTGGACCAGGTGGTTGAAGCGCTGGTTGGTGCAATATATCTTGACGGGGGATTCAACAAAGCAAAAAGATTTATAAAAAGGTTCATATTGAGTGAACCTGTTTCTCCTCTTCTTGACTATAAGGGACTGGCAGAAACTACTGCACATGAAAAATTCGGCAAATCCGTAAAATATAAACTTGAAAAGGAATATGGACCTGCTCATAACAAGATGTTTTTGATATCCGCAAGAATACCAGGTAAAAATTTGATTGCAAGAGCAAAAGGTAAAACAAAAAAAGAAGCAGAAATAAAGGCAGCAAAAATATTACTTCAAAAAATGGAAAAGATTTAGTTTATCACTTCTTTGCAATCTTATAAATGTAATATTGCTCAATAAGTCCTGCCAGATTCATGGTAACCCAGTAAAGAAGTAAACCTGATGAAAAATTATAAAACAGTATCAGCATCATTACAGGAAAAATGACATTCATAAATTTCTGTGATTGCTCAACAGCAGGGTTCATCCTCTGCTGAAAAAATGAAGTAATAAACATCAAGAAAGGAAGTATATTAATCGGAATATTTCCTATTGTGGCAACTGTATCAGGAAGAGACAGATCCTTTATCCACAACATAAAACCACTTCCCCTGAGGAAAATTGAGCTCCTTAAAGCAAGGAAGAAACCGACAAAAATCGGAATTTGAATCAGCATAGGCAGACACCCACTGAAAGGATTGATTTTGAATTCCTTGTAGAGGTTCATCATTTCTTTCTGCATCATCTGTGGATTATCTTTGTATTTCTTTTGAATATCCTGAAGGTATGGCCTTAATTTCTGCATTTGTTTCATTGACCTTAAACTGCTCTTTGTCAATGGGAAAAATACAATTTTTATCAAAACTGTGAGAATAATAATGGAGAAACCCCAGTTTGGAATAAATTTGTGAATTTTGTTCAAAACAAGAAAAATTAATCTTCCCATTGAAGCAAAAAATCCTGTCCCGAATACTCTTGGATCCTTTATTTCATTCCTTGCAATGAAATAATCCGAAGGACCTATATAAAGCAGAAAAGGATATTGTTTTATGCCACCTGCAGGAATTTCCGAAGAGGTAAGTTTAAATCCCCATGTTACTTTTGATGCAACATTTTCCACATAAAACTCCACTGGTTGATCAATTTTGAAATAATACATCTGATATCTCGTTCTTACAACACAAACATTTCCCGGGATTTTTTCCTTCGTCTGTCTTGCGACATTAAATTTGTATGGTTTACCTCCATTCATTACCATAAATTCAATGGAAGCATCTTCAGGGTGTTTCCTGCTCAAATTAATAGAACCAAGATATATATTCAGTTCAGGAAAAATGATGCTTTTATTCTGGTTGTTTTGAATGACTATTGTAGAATTCATCGAATATTTTGATTGAAAGATTTCTATTTGTTTTTTAATCTTTAATTCATTCCTTTTTGATTCAAGAACAAGGATATTTCCCTTTGAATCAGGAGAAATGTTGTAAATAAGTTGACCTGTTTCATTTTCAACACTATCAAGAAGTGTTACACCTTGCTGGAAGAAGAAAAAGTTTTTCTCATCAGGTCTTTTATACTGATTCAAAGAAAAGGAAACAATTTTTCCACCAAGCAAATCAAAAACACAATTGTACAAATCATTCTTCATTTCAACAAGGTTGTCAGAAATTTCAAACTCGCCGTGCACAATTGGTTTTTCCACCACTGAAGTATCAATGGGTTTTTGAACTGGCTGTGCATTTTTTCTCTGCGGGCTCAAACTGAAAAGAATAATCACAAGTAACGCAAGAACAAATGCCAGCATAAATCTTGTTTCTTCTTTCATTTGTTTTTCCCCTCTGGTAACGGGTCATATCCCCCTGGATGGAAAGGATGACATTTTAAAATTCTTATGACAAAAAGCATCGTTGCTTTTACGACATTAAAACTTTGCAGGGCTTCAATATAGTAACTGGAACAACTCGGATAAAACCTGCAATGAGAACCAGTAACTGGTGAAATAAAATTTTGATAATATTTCACACATGCAATCAAAATTTTGTTTAAGAGATTTGCCTTAAAAAATCGTTCCATTCTTTTTTGATTTCCTCTTTTTCTAAATCAGCACATTCACTTTTCACTTTTATTACAAAATCCCCGGTGGTAAAATTTTCTCTGATCAGTAATCTTAAAAACCTTTTTAATCGATTTCTTGAAACCGAATTGCCACATAACCTGTTCAACAGAAACCCAATTTTCAAATTTTCTGATTTCCCAATATACCAGATAAAATGAGATGTTTCAATTTTTTTACCTTTTCTTATAACATCAAGGACTTTTTTTCTCATACTGAAATTCTTTTTCTTCCTTTTCTCCTTCGTCTGGCAAGAACCTTTCTTCCTGAATGAGTACTCATTCTTTTTCTGAATCCATGAACCTTTTTTCTCTTTCGCTTATTCGGTCTGTACGTGATAGACATAGCACCCCCTGTGATTAAATGGTTTCAAATTCCCATTTTGAAATTTGTTCCATAAAATGATAATCGGTTAAATCGATTGTCAATGGAGTAATTGAAATAAATCCATCCCTGAGTGCCTTTGAATCTGACTCACCAACATCTGTCTCTTCCATAAATTCACCTGTCAACCAGTAATATGTTTTTTTCCTTGGATTAATTCTTTTTTCATACCTTTCCATATATCTTGCCTTACTCAAGGGAACAACCTTTACTCCACGAACTTCACCTGCAGGAACATTTACATTCAACACAGTATTTTCAGGAATTTTATTTTTCAGCACAAGTTTTGCGAGTTTCACTGCAAAATCAGAAGCATAAGAAAAATCAGGGTTTTCAAGAGCATCAAGAGAAATGGCGAATGCCGGTATACCAAGTATTGCTGCTTCTGTTGCTGCAGAAACAGTTCCAGAATATAAAACATCTATACCAAGGTTCGAACCAAGATTTATTCCTGAAATAACAAGGTCAGGCCTTTTTTTAAGCAATGCAGAAACACCAATCTTTATACAATCTGCCGGCATTCCATTGATGCTATAGCCCATCATTCCGCATGGTAAATGAACTGTATCAACCTTTAGCGGTACGCTCAAAGATATTGCATGTCCCACATTGCTCCTTTCTGCATCCGGCGCAACAACAGCGACATCAAAATCAGACATAAGTCGTTTACACAATGCATTAATACCCTCAGCAAATATTCCATCGTCATTTGACACAAGTATCAATTGTTTTTCCATTTTTCATTCATAAAATTATGGAGCAGACCGGAGTTGAACCGGCGGCCTCCAGAGTGCGATTCTGGCGCTCTCCCATCTGAGCTACTGCCCCTTAAAAAAATATTTTACCATAAAACAATTGCGATTTAAATCGGATTGATGCTAAAATATTTCTACCAGCGGGGGAGACAATTGAAAAAAGTAATGCATTTTGGAGCAGGAAACATTGGAAGGGGCTTTTTCGGACAACTTTATTATGAATCAAGATATCACATTGTCTTTGTTGATGTAGTTGATGAAATTGTTAGAACAATAAACCAACAGAAAGGTTATCAAATCTGGATTGTCGGTAATGAAATTGAAAAGGTTCATATTGATAATATTTCGTGTATTTCGCTTTCCAATCACAAGGATGTTATAGAAGAAAGCAAGGAAATAAATCTATTCAGTATTTCGGTTGGAGTAAATAATGTGAAAAACCTTGTTCCTGTCATCGCAGAAATTATCAAAACAAAAGCAGTTTCAAAGAAAGATTCATTTATGAATATCATCATCGGAGAAAACATGAAAAATGCTTCAGAAATCCTGGGAAGGCAGTTGATACAGTTTTTTTCGCCTGAAGAAAGAGATTTTTTCGAAAAAAAAGTTGGACTTGTTGAAACAGTCCTTGGAAGAATGATACCAATTGTTCCAGAACAATTAAAAAAACAGCATCCATTGATTGTGCTTGTTGAACCATATAAAACTATGCCTGTGGCAAAAAGAATGTTTAAGGGAGAACTTCCTGATGTAAATGGTTTTCTTTTTGTTGATGATATTGAACCTTATGAGGCAATGAAACTATACATACACAATTTCACACATGCTGCCTTCGCATACGCAGGATATCAAAAAAATTATACGTTTATCTGGGAAGCAGTGGCTGATGAAAAAATAAAAAATACTGTTGAGAAAGCATATATTGAAGTCCAGCAGGCAATCTGTAAAAAATATAAAATGGGCATTGAACAACTTGATAATTACTACAATGACCTTCTTGAAAGATTCTCAAACAAAAAACTGGGAGACACAGTAGTCAGGGTGGGCAGGGAACCAATAAGGAAACTCGGGTTTGAAGATAGAATTATTGGAGCAGCCCGATTATGCCACGAAATGAACATTAAACCAGAATACATTTGTTTTTTCGCTGCCTGTTGCCTGCATTATAACCAGATACACGATGATGAAAGTCAGAAATTACAGAATCTCTTGAAAACATATGGCATTGATTATGTCATTGAAAATATTTGTGGTCTGCAAATGTCTCATGAAATTGCACAGTTAATCAAAAGCAATTATATCAATTTTTGGAAACTCCTAAAAAAAATGTTATAATAGGTAAAATTTTCTGCCAGGAGAACATATGGCAAAAGCCGCTATATTAAAAGATATTGAAAAACTTGAAATTGTTGAACGGGAAATTCCAGAACCAGAAGAAAATGAGATTCTTATCAGAGTGAAAAGTTGTGCAATATGCGGAACAGACATCAAAGTATTCCATCACGGTCATAAGCATATCGTATTTCCAAGGGTCACAGGACATGAAATCAGCGGGATTACTGAAAAAACAGGAAAAAATATTAAGGAATTTAAAGAAGGAGACAGAGTTACAGTAGCGCCAGCAATACCCTGTGGACAGTGTTATTATTGTCGAAGGGGCTGGCAATCAATGTGTGACAATTTAAAAGCAATTGGATATCACTTTGATGGTGGTTTTGCACAATACATGATAGTGCCAGAACTCGCTATTAGAAATGGCTGTGTTAATAAAATTCCTGACAATGTAAATTTCGACCAGGCAGCACTTGCAGAACCCCTTGCCTGTGTTATCAATGGTCAGCAATTGAGCAGGGTTGAGATGGGGGATACTGTCTTAATTCTTGGAGCAGGACCTATTGGTTGTCTTCACGCAGAACTTGCAAAAAACACAGGGGCTACAAAGGTAATTCTTGTGGATGTTGTTCAACAACGGCTTGACATGGCAAAATTCACAGGGGCAATATTAGTAAATTCAAGGGAAACTGATATTAAAAAATTTGTCTCTGAAATCACTGAAGGAAGAATGGCGGATCGTGTTATTGTTGCTGTTGGTATACCCGAAGCACAGGAACAATCACTTGAACTGGTTGCCAAAAGAGGTTCAGTCAATTTCTTTGGGGGACTGCCAAAAGAGGCACCGTATGCCCGTCTAAATACAAACATTCTTCATTATGGAGAAAGTTTCGTAACAGGAACACATGGTTCTACTCCACTTCATAATAAAATGGCTCTTGAATTGATTGCGTCAGGTAGATTTCACATCAACAATTACATAAGTAAGAAAATTTCTCTTGAGCAACTTCCAGATGGATTGAAAGAGGCAGAGCAGAGAAAGGTGATAAAAATTATAGTAAATCCATAAAAGGGGAACAAATGTATACACCATCAAAACAGGAAGCAGCCAAAATTTTGCGACAGATGATGGAAATAAGACAGTTTGAAGATAAGATTATGGAACTTCTTGCAAAAAACATTGCAGAAGGTGGCTCACATCTTTATGCAGGTATGGAAGCAGTCGCGGTAGGAGTGATTTCAAGTTTAAATAGCGACGATTATATTACCAGTACTCACAGAGGACATGGTCATGCCATTGCAAAAGATGGAGACCTTAATGCACTGATGGCAGAAATACTGGGAAAGAAAACAGGTGTTTGCAAAGGCAAGGGTGGTTCTTTGCATCTTGCTGATTTGGATAAGGGAAATCTTGGAGCCAATGGTATTGTTGCAGGAGGACTTGGAATAGCAACAGGAGCCGCACTTGCATTGAAAATGCAAAAAAGTTCAAAAATTGTCGTTTGTTTTTTTGGTGATGGAGCACTCAACAATGGCATCACGCATGAGTGTATGAATATGGCTTCGCTGTGGAAATTACCTGTGCTATATCTTTGTGAAAACAATTTATATGCCATGAGTGTGTGTATAAATAGAGCATGCTCTGTAAAGGATTTCAGAAAACGAGCAGCAGCATATGACATGCCTGCAGACATAGTTGATGGAATGGATGTTCTTGCAGTAAAGGAAGCAGCAATCAAATGGATTAATTATGTTCGCAGTGGCAATGGTCCATGCCTGCTTGTTTGCAATACCTATCGTTATTATGGACACAGTAGAAGTGATCCAAGGGTTTATAGAACAAAAGAAGAAGAAAAATTTTACAAAGAGAGAGATCCCATACCAAATTTCGCAAAAATTTGCATACAAAATGGATGGCTTACAGAACAGGAAGTTAAAGATATTGAATCACAGGTTACAAAAGCCATAGAAGAAGCAACTGATTTTGCAATCAAAAGTCCTTTACCAGATCCTGAAGAACTTTATTCAGATTTATACGTTTGAAAAAGGAGCAACTGTGAGAGAAATAACTTATCGCCAGGCATTAAATGAAGCCCTTGATGAGGAAATGAGTCGTGATGAAAAAGTTTTTCTCATGGGCGAAGACATTGCCATTTATGGCGGTGCTTATGGAGTAACAGCAGGTTTGTTAAATAAGTATGGAGAAGAAAGAGTCAAAGATACGCCGATATCCGAAGCAGCAATTGTGGGAACAGGTCTTGGAGCAGCACTTCTTGGATTCAGACCTGTGGTTGAAATTATGTATATTGATTTTATAGGTCTGTGTATGGATCAGTTGAATAATCAGGTCGCCAAGATACGGTATATGTTCGGTGGAAAATGCAAGGTTCCTCTGACAATCAGAACAGAAGGTGGTGCAGGTAGAACACTTGGTGCTCATCATTCACAGAGTCTTGAAGCATGGTTAATGCACATACCAGGTATCAAGGTTGTAATGCCAGCAACACCTGCAGACGCAAAGGGACTTTTAAAAACTTCAATCCGTGAAGACAATCCGATTGTTTTTATCGAGCACAAAATGCTCTATAACACAAAAGGACCAGTACCTGATGGAGAATATCTAACACCGATTGGCGTTGCTGATATAAAAAAGGAAGGAAGGGATGTTACAATTCTCACATATTCAAGGATGCTGCTATTTTCACTTCAGGCAGCAGAAATTCTTGAGAAAGAGGGAATAAGCGTCGAGGTTGTGGACCTAAGAACATTACTGCCCCTTGATAAACAGACAATTAAAAAATCAGTTATGAAAACCAACAGGGTTGTAATTGTTGAAGAAGATACAAAAACAGCAGGTGCTGGTGCTGAAATAGGAATGACAGTCGTTGAAGAGTGTTTTGATTACCTTGATGCTCCGATAAAAAGGGTTGCAGGCGCAGATGTTCCAATGCCAAAGGCACCAAACCTTGAAAAACTTGCAATTCCTTCTGTTGAAAGTATTATTGAGGGAGTGAAGGAGGTATTGAAATGATAAAGGAAATCATTATGCCGAAACTTGGCGAAACAATGGAAGAAGGATATATAAATAAATGGCTGAAAAAAGAGGGAGATAGGGTAAAAAAAGGCGAAGTTCTTCTTGAAGTAATGAGTGATAAAACAAATTTTGAAGTTGAATCACCGTATGATGGTTATCTGAGAAAAATTCTTATCCAGCCATCAGAACAACCTGTTCCAGTAACAACTGTAATCGGTTATATTTCTGACAACGTGGATGAAGAAATTCCTTCAACCGCCTCAGTTCAAGTTAGAACTGAACAAAAAGAAGAAACAAAATCCATTCCTACAGAAAAACAGGAAATCCAGAATATATCTGAAGAAAAAAGAATAAAAGCAAGCCCTGCTGCAAGAAGGATCGCAGGTGAACTTGGAATAGATTTAGAAAAGGTGAAAGGAACAGGAGAAGGTGGAAGAATAGAAAAAAAGGATGTTGAAGCATATGCTGAAATGCTGAAAAAAACACCTGAATCAGCAGGCGAAAAAATTGAACAGTTGTCCCCTGTTAGAAAAATCATTGCAGAAAAACTTTTGTGGAGTAAACAGAATATTCCTCACTACTATCTTTCAACAAAAATCATTGCCAGCGCACTCGAAAATCTTAAAAACATTGCCCAGCAACAGGGGAAAAATTATACATACACTGATTTTCTCATCTTTTTTGTTGCAAAAATTCTTACTGAATTTCCGCTTCTGAATTCCTCATTTGAAAATGGCAAAATTCATCATTACGACTCAGTAGACATAGGACTGGCAGTAAACACAGAAAATGGTCTCATTGTACCTGTGCTACGAAATCTCAGAAATAAAAACATTGATGATATATCAAAATTGCGACAGCAACTTGTAGAAAAAGCAAGAAACAATCAGTTAAAAAAAGAAGATGTTGAAAACTGTAGATTTGTAATAACAAATCTTGGTATGTTTGGAGTCATTCAGTTTCAGGCGATCATCAGTCCTCCAGGAACTGCAATTATGGCGGTTGGCTCCATTGAAAAGGAGCCTGTTGTCATTGGAGAGAATATTGTGATTGGAAAAACAATGTGGATTTCTCTGTCACTTGACCATAGAATTATCGATGGTGCCTATGGTGGTGCCTTTTTACAAAAATTAAGGATTGTACTTGAAAATCCAGGGATACTAAATTTATGATATCAAGAATCAAAGAAGATATTCAAACTGTTTTCAAAAAGGACCCTGCTGCAAGAAACACACTGGAGGTGCTGCTGTGTTATCCTGGACTTCATGCAATCTGGATGCATCGTATCGCACATTTTTTCTGGAATCACGGGGCAAAAACATTTGCACGCTTTATCTCTCATATTGCAAGATTTCTTACAGGAATTGAAATTCATCCTGGTGCAAAAATTGGAAGAAGATTTTTTATTGACCATGGAATGGGGGTTGTCATAGGCGAAACTTCAGAAATTGGAAATGATGTGTTATTATATCAGGGGGTTGTTCTTGGAGGAACTTCAATTGAAAAAAAGAAACGACACCCCACAATCAGGGACAATGTTGTTATAGGAGCAGGAGCAATAGTGCTTGGAGCAATTGAAATTGGAGAAAATTCTAAAATAGGTGCTGGATCCGTTGTGATAAAAGATGTTCCACCAAATTCCACTGTTGTTGGAGTACCAGGCAGGATTGCTGGAGTACATCCTGCGAAAAAGGTTGACCTTGACCATGGACAAATCCCTGACCCGCTGGCAAAAGCCCTTGCCATTATTATTGAGGAGCAGGAAAAACTTGCAGAGAGAATATCAATGTTAGAAAAAACAGAAGGTCTAAAATTAAAAATTGATACGTATTTTGAAGAAAAGAAAAAGGAAATAGAAAAAATGTTTGAACCTCTTGAAAAGGAGGAGAAATGAAATTTATTCTTGCAATTACACTATTTTCATTACTGTGTACAGGAATTGCAAAATCAGAATACATTGTTCAGCGTCACATAGTAAAAAAAGGTGAAACACTGTCATCACTTGCAGAAAAATATAATACAACAGTTGAACAGCTGAAAAAATGGAACAATATCAACAAAAATACAATACAACCCGGTCAGAGTTTGATAGTGAACAAATCCGAGGCAAAGAGTAAGAAGGATGAAGCACCAACTACCTATATCGTAAAAAAAGGTGACACCCTTTCATCAATAAGCAAAAACACTGGAGTTCCTGTTGAAAAAATAAAACAATATAACAATATTGAATCAAGTAATATCAATGTCGGACAGAAACTTGTTCTAAAAAAACAGGATCAACAGTCAGCAAAAGCAAAATCAACTGAAACCATCTACAAGAATCAAAAAATATCTGAGACATATATTGTTAAAAAGGGTGATACCCTTTCCTCAATAAGCAAAAAAACAGGTGTACCTGTGGATGAAATAAAAAAATTGAATAACCTCAAAAATTCAAAAATTTCAACAGGGCAGGAACTTGTCTTAAAATCAAAAGTTGACTCAATAGATACTGATACCCATCAGGTGATTGCAATAACAGATGATGAGAAGGTTGAGGGATCATTTAATGACAGTATCCCTGCCAGTGAAACAGGTGCGAGAAAAATTTACATTAATAAGTATCATACTGTAAAAAAAGGTGAATCACTCAGTAAAGTTGCAAAAAAATACCATACGACTGTCGCCAGTATAAGAAAACTTAATAATCTGAAATCAAGTACAATTCAACCAGGAAGAACCATTATTGTTGCCAGAATAGTAACAGAAATACCAGAACCTGTGATAAATCCCAAACCAATCATTGATACTTCCAGGAAAATTTATTACAATGTGAAACTTGGTGATACCCTTGAATCAATTGCAGCAAAATTCGGTATCAGTGTTTCTGCATTAAAAGAATCAAACCTTCTTTTTGATGGAAAAATAAAGATTGGGCAAACGCTTGTAATACCACATGTAGCAAATTCCAATGAATCGACAGGCATTGAAACATCTCTGTCAGAACAGAATCAGAACGATAATTCAAAATTGCTTGCTTCAAAAATTATAGAACGTGCATTGAATTTCATAAACACACCATACAGATATGGAGGGCTTTCAGAAAAAGGCATTGATTGTTCAGGACTGGCAAAAAAATCATATGAAGCGGCAGGTCTTTCTCTTCCAAGGACTTCAAGAGAACAGGCAAAAAAAGGAGAAAGTGTTCCTTTAAGTGCAATGAAGCCAGGTGATCTAATTTTCTTTGGAAACAAAGGAAGAATCAATCATGTTGGAATTTACATTGGGGATAATAAATTTATCCATGCAAGTAGAAGCACAGGAAAAGTGGTAATTGCAAATCTTGATGACGAGTATTATCAAAAACACCTTATTTGTATTAGAACATTAGTAAATGACCAGGAAGGTTATTTAATTGAAGAGGAGACAAACTAATGTTTTCAAACAAACAGGGCTGCAGGTGGGCATGTTATGAGTGGAAACTTGGAAGAATTCTTTATATGGAAAACGAGATTTTGCGCATTTGCATTCTTGTTGATAAGGGAACGGATATTGTTGAATTTCTTTACAAACCCCTTGATGTTGACTTCATGTGGAGAAGTCCATTTCCTTTATACAGGCAGGGATTCCCAGAAACAATACATGGAAAGTTAGGAAAATTCATTGACTACTATCCTGGTGGCTGGCAGGAATGTTTTCCGAATGCAGGAAGACCGTGCGAATATAAAGGGGCTGACATCGGATTACATGGTGAGGTTGCAACATTACCATGGGAATTTGAAATTCTCACATCAAATTCAAAACAATTAAGAATCAAATTCTGGGTAAGAACATTAAGAACACCATTTTACCTTGAAAAAATTTTGTCTCTTCAGTCAGGTTCACCAACCCTTGAAATTCAGGAAAGGGTCGTGAATGAAGCAGGCGAGAACATGGATTTTTTGTGGGGTCATCATCCTGCCTTTGGAGAACCATTTATCAATGGCAATTGTAAAATCAACATCAAAGGAGCAAAGGTTGAAGTACTTCCAGGTGATGGAGTATCTCTTACAAACCTTAAACAGGGAATTGGTTTATGGCCAATGGTTGAAGGAATTGATGGGAAACCAGTCGATTTAAGTATTGTACCGAAACCACAGGACAGGGTTTCTGATGTGATATTCTTATCTGACCTTTTAGAAGGGAAGTATGAAATTATTAATCCAGAGATTTCCCTTGGTTTCAGATTTGAATTTCCTGAGGAGATTTTTAAATATATATGGTACTGGAGGGTCGCACGCGGAAGTTTTGGATATCCATGGTATGGTCGCACATATAATATTGCTCTGGAACCATTTTCAGGAAAAGCCATACTTTCTGAAGCAGTAAAAAATGGTTATCAATTAACCCTTGATGCTGGAAAGGAAATTGAAGTAAAACTTGCAGTAACCGCCTTCCGAATTTGATATGGATGAATTTCAAACAATTATCGGCCTTGAGGTACATGTGGAACTGTTTACGGATTCTAAAATGTTCTGTTCCTGTTCGACGAAATTTGGTCAACAACCCAATACACAGGTCTGTCCTGTTTGCCTTGGATTACCAGGTGCTCTTCCTGTTGTAAATGAAAAAGCCATAGAACTATGTATTAAAACTGGTATTGCGACAAACTGCAAAATAAACCATGAATTTGTATTTGTGAGAAAGTCGTATTTTTATCCTGATTTACCAAAAAATTTTCAAATATCGCAGTATAAGGATCCTGTGGCAGTATCCGGGTATATTGTAGTAAAAGGTAACAAAATAGGTATCACAAGGATTCATCTTGAAGAAGATACAGGAAAACTTATACATGATGAAAGGTCAGGAAACTGGTCGTACATTGATTTCAACAGGTCAGGAATACCCCTGATGGAAATCGTCACACAGCCAGAAATTTCAAGTCCTGATCAGGCAGTAGATTTCCTTATGGAACTCAAAAGAATTATTTCCTATATTGGTGTCAGCGATTGCATTATGGAAGAGGGTTCTTTAAGATGTGATGCAAATATTTCAGTCAAAAGAAAAACAGATTCAAAACTCGGGGTAAAGGTTGAAGTGAAAAATTTAAATTCATTCAGGTCTGTCAAACGTGCTCTTGCTTATGAACAACAGAGAATGACTGATTTATTAAAAAGCGGTCAACCGATTATCCAGGAAACAAGATTATGGAATGAGTCGCTTCAGATTACTGAAGGAATGAGAACAAAGGAAGAAGCCCATGATTACAGATATTTCCCTGAACCTGATATTCTTCCTTTCAAAATTGATCCTGAGATTATTAAAAAAGCCAGCGAAGAAATCGGCGAATTACCAGTTGTCAGAGAGCAAAGATTTATTCAGCAATATCAGTTAACTGAATATGATGCATCACTGCTCACTTCCGAAAAATCCATTGCAGATTATTTTGAAAATGTGCTGGCTTATTACAATAAACCAAAACAGGTATCAAACTGGATTCAAACAGAATTGCTTGCATTGTTAAAAGAAAATCATTGCACAGTAACAAATTGCAATCTCTCTCCAAACTTTCTCGCAAAGATTGTCAAAATGGTTGACCAGGGTATAATAAGTAATACGGTCGGTAAAGAACTCTTAAAAGAAAGTTTCTTGACAGGAATTGATCCTGAGAATGCTGTAAAAGAAAGAAATCTTGTTCAAATTAGTGGTGCAGAAGAACTTGAAGAAATTGTTGAGCAGACGATAAAAGAAAATCAGCAGGCAGTCAATGATTATCAATCAGGTAAATCTCAGGCACTGGGTTTTCTGATTGGACAGATCATGAGAAAAACAAAAAACAAGGCAAATCCACAGATTGTAAGAGAAATTTTACAAAAAAAATTGTCTGAGGGAGGCAAATAATGAAGAAAAAAATTTTAATCTGGACTATTGGCTTTTTCCTGTTAAGTTTCATGCTTGGATTCAACCTTGAGGTTTCACAGGCAAGAAAAAGCGAGGAGGAATTATACAGGGAACTTGAAAAATTTGTAAATGTTGTAAACATCGTCAAAAAGGAATATGTGACAACAGTTGATGACAAAAAACTCATCTATGGTGCCCTGAAAGGAATGTTATCCTCTCTTGATCCATACAGTGCCTTTCTCGAACCAGAGGCATCAAAAGAATTACAGGCAGAGACGTCAGGAGAATTTGAGGGTGTCGGAATGGAAATTACATTAAAAGATGGAATCATTACTGTTGTAAGCCCGATTCAGGATACACCTGCCTGGAATGCTGGAATTAAGCCAGGAGATAAGATTATTGAAATAGATGGTCAATCAACAAAAGGTATGAATACCTGGGAGGCAGCCCAGAAATTGAGAGGGAAAAAAGGAACTTCAGTCACAATCAGTATTCTGCGTGAACATGCAACAAAGATTATGAAAATAACCCTTGTCAGGGATGTCATTAAGGTTAAGTCAGTAAAAAGCGCCATACTACCAGATAACATTGGATATGTCAGAATTACCAATTTTCAGGAAAGAACTGCCAGTGACCTTGAAGCAGTCCTGAAGGAGTTCAATAACCAGGGAATAAATGCATTAATTCTTGATTTGAGAAACAATCCAGGCGGACTGTTGAGTTCAGCAATAGAAGTAAGCGAACTGTTCTTGAAGGAGAAAAAAACCATTGTGTCAATACAGGGAAGGCGACCCGAAGATAAAAGAGTTTACTATTCTCAAAGGACTCCTGTATGGGATAAACCAGTTGTACTGCTTATTAACGGTGGAAGTGCCAGTGCATCAGAAATTGTCACAGGCGCACTGAAAGACCAGCTGGAGTTATGTAAGACAGTCGGAACTAAAAGCTTTGGAAAGGGTTCTGTGCAGAATTTAATAAAACTTGACGAAGATGGCACTTCAATAAAATTGACCATCGCATATTATTATACTCCTTCTGGAACAAAAATTGATGGGAAAGGAATAGAGCCCGATGTAAAAGTGGAAGTTGGAGAAACAACAGAAGAACTGGAATTTGGGAAACCAGAAAAAGACCCTCAATTAAGAAAGGCAATAGAGGAAGTATCAAAAATACTTGTGGCACATAAATGAAGAAAAATTCTCATCGTGGAAATACAGGGATTCTGGTACTCTTTCTTGTTTTTGCGGTACTATTGACTTCTCTTTTTATTCTTGAAGAATGGAAGAAAAAAGGAAAACCATTAAAGTTGTCTGAATTGCCTGCACCTGAACAACCTGTTAAAATCAAAGAAAAATTACAAGAAAAATTTAAAGGTGCAGGGCGGATCGCACTTATCATCGATGACGTTGGATGGAATCCTGATATTGTCGGACAGGTTAAAAGAATTCAAACCCCAATGACACTTGCGATTCTCCCTGATAGCCCATTCGGATTAAAAATTGCAAAGGAACTATCAAAAAAACAGGGAATTGACCTTATTCTTCATATACCTCTTGAACCTGAATGCACTAACACCAATACGAAATTACTTCAGGGATGTTTAACAACCCGAATGGACAATGAGGAACTAAAATTGAAAATTGACAATTACATTGATAGGTTTTCTCCCTACATTGTTGGTGTAAATCATCATATGGGTTCTAAATTCACGACAAATGAAGAAAAAATGGAGGTTCTTCTTAAAGAAATTAAGGAAAAAAATCTTGTATACATTGATAGTTTAACATCAACAAAGTCGGTTGGCTATACAATGGCAGAAAAAATGGGAATAAAAACAGCCCGAAGGGATGTCTTTATTGATAACTCTTCTGATTATGAACAAATATGTAAAACGCTTGATGAGGTAGCAAATATCGCAAGGGAAAAAGGAACAGTTATTGCAATCGGGCATGCAAGAACAAATACAATAAAAGCACTCGAAGAAAAAATTCCCAAACTCAAGGAGCAAGGATATCAATTTGTTCCCATCTCAAAAGTCGTTAGATAATATGGTCATCCTTGGCATTGAAACATCCTGCGATGAAACATCTGTCGGCATTCTAAAAAATTCTCAACTTGTTGCAAATTTAATAGCAAGTCAGGAGAATTTGCATTCCCGTTTTGGAGGTATTGTACCAGAAATTGCCAGTCGGGCGCATCTCGAAAAAATTGTCATCCTTTTCAATTGTGCCTTAAAAAAAGCTGGAATTAGTTCAGAAGAAATTGATGCAATAGGAGTAACAAATGAACCAGGATTAAAAGGAAGCCTGATGATAGGTGTTTCATTTGCTACAGGGCTTGCCTATGCATTGAAAAAACCTGTTTATCATGTAAATCATCTCCACGCTCATCTGGCAGCATGTTATCTAAATCAAAACATTTCATTTCCTGCTCTCGGACTTATCATTTCAGGTGGACATACAAATTTATATCTTTTACGTAACCATACAAATTTTCATCTTATTGGAAAAACAAGAGATGATGCATGCGGTGAGGTCTTTGATAAGGTTGGAAGAATGTTAAATCTCCCATTTCCTGGTGGAATTCATGTTGAAAAACTTGCTCAAAAAGGAGATGAAAAAAAATTAAAGTTTCCAGTCGCATACATAAGGAATTCTCTTGATTTCAGTTTCAGTGGAATTAAAACAGCTGTTTATTACTACATTCTAAAAAACGGGATAAAAAATCCTGCTGACATTGCCGCTTCTTTTCAAAAGGCGATTACTGATTCAATAATAATGAAAATCAATGATGCAATTAATATGTTTGAAGTAAAAGATTTTCTTTTCGGTGGGGGAGTCATAAGAAACGAATATTTGAGAAAAAAAATCACAGAGCACTTATCAAAAAAAGGCGTCAGACCGGTTATATGCCCACCTGATTTATGTACGGACAATGGAGGAAAAGTTGCCATACTTACTTCATATATAATTTCTGCCGGAAAAAAACCGTCTCCTTATAAAATCCTTGTATATCCAACAAAATAGTATCACAATTTTAAAAATGATTTCCTGCCAGTTTTTCTTTTCACCAAAACAATATCCTATAAAAGAAAACAGGAGGAAAACAGCGGAACTGATAAATGTTATAAAAATTACCAGATTAGAATAGAGTGCACCAGCGGTTAATTTTAGAATTAATTTTCCACTTTTTCGGTTTCAGCAGTTGTTCCACTGCCAATATAAAGTTTTTTTGCAACGAGATGTTCTGAATACGTTGTTGAAAAATAATGAGTGCCATCTCCTTTTGAAACAAAAAACAGATATTTTGTCTTTGCAGGGTTTATCGCTGCCTCAAGTGATTTCCTGCCTGGATTGCATATCGCACCTGGTGGAAGACCTCTGTGCTTATATGTATTATAAGGTGACTTTGTTCTCAAATCATTTGAATCAAGATTTTTTTTATTTCCAATCACATATTTTATCGTTGAACAACTCTGAAGTGGCATATGACGTTTTAAGCGATTGTAAAAGATTCCAGCAATGATCGGTCTTTCAGAATCAACTTCTGCCTCTTTTTCAACAATAGATGCAATAATCACAATTTTTTTTAGTTCATCCCGTGTTAATTTTGATGGCTCTGGATGAATTTCATTGATTACCTGCCAGAATCTATCGATCATCATTTTCGCGATTGCCTCTTTTGAAACACCATATGGAACCTTATAGGTATCAGGGAATAAATATCCTTCAAGTCCTTCTTTCTTTGCAAATTCATCAAACTCCGCCGATGAACAAATATTTTCGTTTTCAAGAATTTTACCTATTTCATGGCAGGTAATACCCTCTGGAAATGTTAATTTTAAATACGCAATTTCTCCTTTTAATATTTTCTCAATCACATCATAAATGTATTGCCTTCCACTGAATTCATAAATACCTGCCTTGATTTTTTTATCGCTATGATTTTTTGTCAACACCCTCAGAAACAATCTTGTATTTTTTATAACACCTTTTTCCTTGAGTAAAAAAGCAACATCCTTTGCATTCACATTTTTAGGTATTTCAACAAATGTTCCTGGTGGAAGAAAATCTCCGTATAAACTTGCATGAAATTTTCCAGCCAGAATAGCAATAGTAATTCCACCAACTACAGTAAACCCAATAACAAATACTCTCATTTTCATTTTTGTTCTCTCAGCAACACCCGTCGTAGTAAATCAATTCCGGCAAGAGCAGCCCTTGTTTTTATCGTTGATCTTGTACCCGAGAAATAAAATTTTTTTGTCTGAACATTTTTATTTGTCAGAGCAACAGCCATCCATACAAGTCCCACGGGTTTTTCAATTGTTCCACCGGATGGACCTGCGATACCGGTAATTGCAAGTGAAACATCTGCCTTTCCATATTTTCTGGCTCCCTTTGCCATTGCTATCGCTGTTTGCTCACTTACAGCGCCATATTTTCTCAGGATTGTTTTTGGTACTTTCAACAATTTCTTTTTTAACTTATTTGAATAAGTAACAATAGAACCATTAAAACATGAAGAAATCCCTGGAATTTCTGTCATCAAATGTCCTGCAAGACCACCTGTACACGATTCAGCAAAACAACAAACAAGTTTTCTTTTATTCAACAATAATGCAAGTGCCTGTGGAATTGTTATTCCATCTGTTCCAAGAAATGAGTCCTGAAAAATATTTCTTAATTCATTTTCAACATCTTCAAAAAGGTTTTTTTTGTCAACAGGAAGTTTCAACCACAGTTCTATCAAATATGGCAATGCAAGAATTGTCCATACTCCACCTGTCAATTCAATATCTTTTCTCAATTTCTCTGTTTTCTCTTCAACAATGGATTCAGGTTCTCCAGCAATTCCAAATCCTTTTCGTACAAAAACATTTTGTATTTCACTGCCTCTTTGTCGGATCAACTCAGGAATAACACATTTCCGCATCATATTTTCAAATTCAACAGGTGGGCCAGGTAAAAGAAATACAGGTTTTCCCATGTACTCAAAAAACATCCCTGGAGCAGTTCCGATTTCATTTGGAAACATTACTGCGCCCTCTATTACCATTGCCTGCCTTTTATTCTTTTCAGGAATACTGTCAATTTTCCTCGCTTTAAACCTTTCCTGAATCTGATTCCATGCCTGCTGTGAAAATATAAGATTTTTATTCAACATTTTTGCCATTGATTCTCTGGTAATATCATCAAATGTTGGACCAAGTCCACCAGAGATAATTACGGCATCGCCAGTGTTAATACAAAAAATAACAGAATCAATAATTTTTCCCATATCATCAGGAACAATAACATTGCAGTTTAACTCAAATCCATTTTCTTCAAGAATTTTGTTTGCATTGTGAATATTGGTATTAACAACATAAAAAAACAGTTCACTACCGACACAAACAAGATTCACTCGTTGTATATTTTTCATTTTTTCCATTCTTTCACCGGTGGTGTAATGTTTAAAGGGATATTTTTTCTACAATTGAACCGTCAAGAAGATTCCGAAGTTCGACAGATCTATCACCAATCACACCCATGCCAGGAAAATTCTTGGGGAGAGCACAACTACCAGGATTCAAAAATATAACACCATCAATTTTTTCAAGACGTGCCATATGCGTATGACCAGAAACAACAATATTGATGTTCCATTGCTTTGACAATTTCAAAAGATCCTCATTGCTGTATCTGTGACCATGAGTAACGAAAATTTTGATTCCATTATATACGACAAAAGCAAACGGATCACATAAAGGAAAATTACTGACCAACTGGTCAACATCAGAATCACAATTACCTTTTGCACATATCAGCGGAATATTCAATGAATTAAATTGTAATGAAAGAGAACCAGGAGCATGTCCCGACGGTAATGGATTTCTCGGTCCAAAGTAATAAACATCACCTGCGTGAATAATACAATTGACATCAGATTGAATATATTCTTTTACCATTTCCAATGCTGAAACAGAACCATGTGTATCACTGATTACAATTATCTTCATTGTTCCACCTTTTTAAGAACATTCTTTTTCGGGATAACATCAATATCAAATTCATTTGTAATTTCGTATTTATCATCCTTTTTCAGAGATATTTTAACCTTTTTTCTCCCTGTTTCATTGAACTTCGTTGTGAGTATATAGTTTTCTCCTGTCCATGCAATTTTGAATTCCGATGTCCCTTCAACACTCAATTTTGGTTGAAGATCTGGAATCACATTTCCGTATCTATCTGTGACAATAAATTTAATATCAATGTCCTGGTTTTCTATCACCACTGGTGTAAAATCCAGCAAATTCAGTTTCGCAGGATAGGATGGCACAACAGAAAATGTGTTTGACTTTCCAGTCCTTCCTGCACCATCATTAACAACAATGAAAGTTTCACTGACTGCCTTTTCAAATTTAACGGTCTCCATCCATATTCCTGAAGATATATCCTGATTAACATATGAAACAATACAACCATCCTGACTGAAAACAAAACCTTTTGCTCTGTTTCCGTATTTATCAACTGCTTTTACTGTCAATGAAACCGGGCTTCCTGCTTCTACAGGTGATTTAATGGGACTTATTTCATATCTATCAATTGTCCCTGGTTCTACTCTTAAAGAGCAATTTTCTTTTACTGGAGTATTCGGTATCAAAAAACTAACACTGTTTTCTCCTGATTTATGAAAGACAACACCAACATTAATTTCACCACTGGCATCAGAAAAAACTTCAGAAGGGTATTCTGCCTCCTTACCTGTTGCTACAAGAAGTTTTATTCCTTCTTTCGCACATTTATTCCCAAAAGCATCTTTAATAATAACTTTAAAATTTGCAGGTATTCCAGCGTATGCAATCACAGGAGGGATAATCTCTATTGATGCAGGCTGGCCTGATTCAACAATAAATTCTGATGAATTTTTCCATGTTCCATTTTGACCGGCAACGATTAAAATATTGTCAGGACGAACTTTTTTAAATTGAATCATGACATTTGCCACACCTTTTTGAAGTGAAATTTCCGATGGTTCAACACTCTGTGTCAAATCCATTAGTTTCAATTTTTCATCGGTTTCAAAAAGGTTTCCTTCTGTATCAACTGCCCTGACTGTAATTGCGACAGGTTTTCCTGCCTGAATTTTAGGTGGAATATTAATGACTTGATAAGTACCAAAACTTGCCTGTGATTTTTTTTCAGTTATTTCTTCCTGTTTACTTTCAACAGTTCGCTCTTCCTTTTTTTCAGGTACTGAAGTCGCAACAAGAGCAGGTCTCTGAAAAGATGGAAACTTTATATCTCTTCCTATGGCTGCGTGTCCATCAGCATAAAGAACTCCATAGCCACCAGTATGAGGTGTTGGTAATTCAGGATAAAGGGAAGTTATTTCTGTCATCAACCAGGTACTGGCTGAATCAGGTGATTGTCTTCTTGCTGCCTCGTTCCAGAGGTAATTTGTACCATATCGGTTAAAATCTGAAGAAATGGCAGGGCAGAAAAATAATGGTCCTGTTGCTCCGTATTTCTTCAATATATTATGGATGCCGTTTGGGTCTCCAGCATCTTTCGGGAAAAACACTGCAACAGGCAAAGCATCATGGTCTGCTTCAAACATCGCTATTGCCTGGCCTATCTGTTTCAAATTATTAAGGCATACTGAATCTTTACCTTTTTTTACCAGTTGATATCCGCCTATAGAAAGCGTAGAAACAATGGCAGCAACAGCAGTAATTTCTATCAGGGTAAAACCTCTTGTCCTCATACTTATAGTATATAAAAATAGCGTTTTTTAGTCAATAAAACTCGCTTTCGTGATATAATTAACAAAAAAAATGGATAAAAATGAACAGTCATGATAGTAATAAAAATGATGCTATTGAGCAAAAACTGAACTCATTTGAATTTAAGAAAAATTTTGTTGAAACAGTTCAAAGACATAGAAAAATTCAGAATGCAAAAAAGGGATGCCTGATATACACATTTCTTCCTGAAGAAAATGAAATTCTGCAATCTGTAAGCATACCACCACTTGAAGAGATTGATTTTGAAAAAAATCCGCTTCTGCTACCAAAACTCCTGTGCGATAGAGATGAAAAATTATATCATTTCCGCTCTGATTATCCTGATGATTCAATACCAGTATCACCACTGAGATATGGTTCAGGAATATTTGCAGGAATGATTCTGGGTTCTTTAAGGTTTGGAGCAAATACTTCATGGATTGAACCGGTAGGAAAAAGTATCGATGAAACAATAAATTTTCCTTGGAAAAAAAATAATCATATTATTGATATTGCCTTGCAGGGCATGGAATATTCAACAAAAAGAATGAAAAACAAATCCTATGTGTATCTATCAGGTTATCATTCACCACTTGAACTTGCCTTCATACTAAGGGGTTCAGATTTTTTTATGGATATCTATTTACATCCTGAAAAAGTCCATCAATTAATTCGCCGGTGTGATGAGGCATTAAAATGGGTCTACGAATTGATAGAATTGAATGTCAAAAAGGAAAATTATGGCGAGATTGCTGGTTATCTGTGGATGGAAAAAGGACTTTCATTTCTCAGCGAGGATGCAGCAGGACTTATGTCACCGGCTCATTACCAAAAATTCGGTGTTCCTTATACAAATGAGGTCTTTAAAAGACATGGTGGTGGATTTCTTCATGTCCATACGCAGGCATACCATCAAATGAAAAACATTTCAAATATTGAACATCTCACGATGTACAACTGGAGACCTGACCCGAACACACCTGAAGCAATTGATATTATTGATAAATTGTTTTACGGTGCAACAAAAAAAATTGTGATGATTGTCGCAAGCCCGGAAAAAATTGTAGAAAAAATCAATATTCTTTCTCAGGGAAGATTTTTCATACTCTGCGAGTGCCAGGACAGAAAACAACAGGAGTTCATTGTCAATTTGATAAAGGAAAAAGCCCCTATTGAGTAATTTTTAAATCCTGTTTTTCTTCAGCAACATGTTTATTATTGAGTATGCAACCCGGGTCCGGAGCCATAAAACTTCCAAAGTAAGCATATGCACGTGCAACACATCCACCGCAAACTGAAAAGTATTTTCCTTTGCATCCGCAAATTTCAGGATGTTTTCTCCTATCCCTTATTGTATTAAGAACTTCAGAATACTCCCAGACATCAAGGAGATTTTGTTTACTTATTTTTCCGTCAATCTTCACATTACCAATCACAACATCAGGCATAAACACACATGGAGTAATACTACCATCGGGCTGAATTGCAAGATATGCTCTTCCAGCACCACAACCACCTATTAATTCAACAATATTTCCAAGTTTGTCTGCGTTTCCAGAAGAAAAATGACCAATAACAGTTTGATTTCCACAACCACTTTCAATCATTTCCTTACAATACCTTCCAAACTGCGGGGCAGTGCTTAAAAGAGAACTTTTCCCCTTTGCAAGGTCTTCGTAAAATAGTTGAAACAATTTTTCCCTCTCTTCACATGAAAGATCATTTTCAAAGGCAGCTCGACCGCAGGGCACGTAGTTATAAAGCACGACCTTCCTGATTCCAAGTTCATCCCTTAATCTTATCATCTCTGGAATTTCATCCTTATTCTCACGAGCAACAGTAAATGATATACATACCTTATCTGCCTCACCAACCCTGATTAAATTTTTAATCCCGTTCAATGTCCTTTCAAAGCAACCAGCAACACCGCGAAACCTATCATGAACCTCTGAAGTGGCACCATCCAAACTAACTCCATAGTAGGCAAAACCAATTTCTTTTAACTTTTCAGCAACACGTTCATTTATCAATGTTCCATTGGTATTAATTGACATATAAAGACCAGATGATTTCCCAATGTTAGCAAGTTCCCAGAAATCAGGATCCATTAATGGCTCTCCACCAGCAAAAGCAAATGTAGGAATATTGGTTTTGCAGATTTCTTCCATCAAAGTAAGTTTCTCTTTTCTTGTTAATTCAGCCGGGTGTCCTGCGGATAGAACACCAGCATCTTCATAACAGTGTTTACATCTAAGATTGCATCGAGCAGTAATATTCCAAACTATCATCAATGGCTGTGCAAAAGTCATAGGCATACTCACACCGTTTTTTACAACAGTTTCTGCAATATTCAAAATTGCTCTTCTAACCAGAGGGTTTTCTGAAACAGATTTAAGTTTCTCCCTCTCAATGCCAAAAATCCTGCAAACATGTTCAAAAATAATATATGGAAACAATGTCTCTGAATCCTCGAGCATTCTTTTAAAAGCGCCCCGACTGTCAGTGCTAAATTTTTCTATAAAATGTTCAAGCTTTGTTTTACCATCAACCATCTCGAGATATCTGGAAAGGGTTTTTCTTGAAAAAGGAAGATTCAATATTTTGTAGATCACACTGTTTTTTATGTCGCTGACAAAAGATTCAGGCGAGAGTGGAAAATTGTTAAGATTCCATAATCCCATATTCCCTCCTTTCAGGAAGAAATATCATACTCAATTTTCTTCAGTTCAATACCGCTTTTTTTTAAAATCTGCCTGATTGTTTCGTGACTGATATCTTCAACAAGTTTGTTTTCTTCTATGTAGGATTTCAACCTGTGAAGTGTCCAGCAGGAAAATAAAAGTCCAAGTTTCCTCGGGTTGGTTTTTACAATATCAACAATCTTCTTGCACACTGCCTGGTCAAATTTCTTCTTCACACCCCTTGCAGGTGAATTACAAATCACATTAATACCTTCTTTATTGAACCTTTTAATCCATTTCCTTAGATGATTTGGATGAAAATCAACAACCTTTGCAATCATGCTGACTTTATACCTGTGAATGCTTGAAAGAAAAATTGCCATTGCCCTCTTTTTTATATGGTCCTGTCTACTTTGCAAGAATTTTTTCAATCTTTTTATCTCGTCTTTTGCCAGTTCCCTTGCAAAAATAGGCTTCATTATTCAACCCCTTTTTTTGAAATTATTTTACCCATTTTCTTGAAAATTGTCAATAGATTAACATCTTCAAAAAATTATCACTTGACAAATTTTTTTTCCTCTATAAAATATCTGAAAAATATCTGACTGACTGGTCAGTCAAAAATAAAATGAAAAACAAAAGGGAATCAATTATAGAGGCAGCATCAAAAACCTTTGGAGAAAAGGGCTATTCCCTGACAACAATAGATGAGATTACGAAAAAAGCAGGGATTGGTAAAGGTACATTTTATATTTACTTCAAAAACAAAGATGACCTTTTTTACGCAATCGTTGAGGAAAATTTCAATAATTTCCTCAATGAAGTAAAAACTGAAATTGAAAAAATTGATAACTTTTTCGCAAGGTTGAAGAAGTTCATTGAAATGTATTTGTTGCATCATGAAAAAAATTATTTTCTGTTCAAAATCCTTGTTCAGGAAAAACCATCTCTCAAAAGGGGAGAGTTTATAAAATTCTGGAACACATTTTTCTCAAAATGGGATTTTCTTAAAAATGAGATTGTAAAACAAATAAAGGAAGGTACATTAAAAAAACTTGATCCTGATGATATAATGTATTCATTTCTCGGAATATTACACGGAAATATTCACAGGTGGCTCCTGAGTGGGAGGCAATATTCTCTTTCAAAAAAAACTGATACTGTTTACGAACTGTTTATAAACGGAATAAGGAAATAAAGATGAAAAAAATTACATTTTTCTTTTTATTTGTGTCATCATTTCTTTTTGCTGGAGAGACCCTATCGCTGGAAGATAGTATCAAAATTGCTATTGAAAATAATTTAAAAATAAAAATTTCGCAGAGCAGAATTGATCAGGCATATTATCAAAAAGAAATTGCAAAAACATCCTTTTTACCGAAGTTCAGTTCATCGATTAATTACACCTATCTCGGAGACAATCAGCCAATAAAATTCAGCCCCCTTTTTCCAGCACTCAAAATGACAGATGATAATTTATATACACTGAATTTCAAGATTACACAGCCAATTTTTACTGGTTGGAAGATACAACGGGCATATGACATTGCAGTCGATTCATTTGAAAAGACAAAAATTGATTATGAAACAGAAATTCAGAATCTTGTGCTTGATGTAAAGAAAGCATATTTCAATGTTTTGAGGGCACAAAAGTTTCTTGACACAAGTATAAAATACAAAGAATCTCTCCAGAATCATCTCAAAAATGCAAAGAAAATGTTTGAAATGGGGTTTGTTACAAAACTTGATATTTTGAAAACAGAAGTTGCACTCAAGGATGCAGAAACAAAAATTACAGAAAGTGAAAATTTTTTAAATCTTGCAAAATCAAATTTTAATTTTGTATTGAACAGACCCATTGACCAGGATTTTTCTATAGAAGACGTGCCTGAGCAAACAGAAGCAGAAAAGGAATATCAATGGTGGTTGGATGCTGCAATGAAATACAGAAAAGAAATAAAAAGTATTGAAAAGTTGATTTCAATATCTGACAAAAACATTAAAATTGAAAAAAGCAATCTGTATCCACAGGTATATTTTTTCTTCAATTACAATGTCGAAAGAGGAACTCAATCATCAAGGAATGGCTGGGATGATAACTGGAATACAGGAATTATGCTGACATATGATATATGGAACTGGGGAGAAACTCAAAAAAGAGTAAAGAAGGCTGAAAAAAGTAAACAGGAAATTGAAAAACAACTTGAACTGGTGAAAAATTCCATTGAAATGGAAGTAAAAAATTCCTATTTAAATTTTAACTCCGCAAAAATGAAAATTGAGCAGGCAAAAAAACAAATTGAGTCAGCCGAAGAAAATCTCAGGGTCGCTCAACTTCTTTATAATGAAGGCATGGCAACAACAACTGATGTGATAGATGCAAATACTGCCCTTACTCAGGCAAAAAATAATTTCTTTGATTCTCTTTATCAGTATCAAATTTATTTAGCAGAACTTGAAAAAGCATCAGGCACATGGGGGAAAAAATGAGAAAAATTATTGCGATTGTAATTGTGGTTTTTATTTTGATTTTTGGTTTTCGTCTCTACAAAAAAATTACTACAAAAATACCACCTGGTTTATCAGAAATTCAGAAGCAGGCAGGCGTACCAGTTGAAGTGTCAGAAGTGAAAAGTGAAACTTTTACTGATTACATTTCCCTGACAGGAACAATTGGTAGCGATGAAGAGGCAAAAATTTCAACAAAAATTCCAGGACGTGTCACTGGTGTCTATGCACAGGAAGGAATGAGTGTTAACAAGAATCAGGTCCTCATTACAATAGATGACCTGCAATTAAAAATACAGAAATCTCAGATTGAAAATCAAACAATTGTTGCCCAATCAAATATTGATACAATCAAGTTACAACTTGACGATGCCGAAAGAGACCTCAGGAGGATGGAACAACTTTTCAAGGAAAATGCAATTTCGCAGAAACAACTTGAAAGTTATCAACTGAAACTCGATACACTGAAAAACAATTATCAATCAGCCATTAAAAATCTTCAGATTGTTAAAGACAATTTAAAACTCATAGAAACTCAAATTGACGATTGTGTAATTAGAGCTCCTTTTTCTGGAATTATTGGAATAAAAAATGTTGAAATTGGTGAAATTGTTGCACCAGGACAGGTTTTGATGACCTTATTCAATACAGGTAAACTCAATGTGCAAATTAAGACCCCTGAAAATTATCTTCCTGAAATAAAGACAGGCCAGGATGTGATCATTGAAATTGATGCCCTTGAAGGAAAGAAAATAAATGGAAAAATCAAAAAAATCTCTGGTTCACCTGACCCAAAAACGAGAATGTTCATTGTGTATGCTTCCTTACCTGTCATCCCTAAAGATGCGCGACCAGGTATGTTTGTAAATGCAAAAATTGTCACCAGAACAAAAGAGAATACAATTGTAATTCCACAACAGGCAATTTTCAAAGAAAACGATAAAACATTTGTTTATGTTGTTGACTCTGATAAAGCAAAGAAAGTTGAAGTTGTCACAGGTGAAAAAACAGATGATACTGTTGAAATCATCTCAGGACTCAAAACAGGGGAAAAGGTTATCATATCAAATCTTGAAAATCTTTCAGATGGGACAATGATCAAAATTACAGAAAGAGAGAATAATCAATGAATCCTGTAAAACTTGCATTAAAAAGACCTGTGCTGGTAATGGTAATGTTTTTTATTGTGATGCTACTGGGATTTTTCTCACTGCCAAAATTAAAGGTTGACCTGACACCAAAGGTGAATATTCCAGTGGTTACTGTAACAACTGTTTATCCTGGCGCAGGTCCTGACCAGGTTCAAACCCTTGTTACAAAACCAATTGAAGATGCCATCAGTACAACAAACAACCTGAAAAATATCAGGTCTGCCTCAATAGAAGGTGCTTCAATTATTATTGCTGAATTCGATATGGGAGTTTCTATTGATGTCGTAACAACAGATGTCAGGGAAAAAATTTCTGGCATACTTGGAGACCTTCCTGAAGATGTTAAACAACCAGAAATTATGAAGGTTGATATCAATGCAATGCCTGTTCTTTATTTAAGTGTATCAGGAGATAATTTGAGAAACATTTATGACATTGCGGATAATTACATAAAGCCGAAATTACAATCAGTCAGTGGTGTTGGAAAAATAGAACTTGTTGGCGGAGAAAAGAGAGAAATCAGGGTTGAGGCGTTTCCGGAAAAATTGAGATACTATGGAATGGATTTATCCGGTCTTGCCCAGCGGCTGAAACTTGAAAATGTCAATATCCCATCGGGTCATTACATTTTAACTGAAAGAGAAATCTCAGGAAGGGTAAATACTGAATTTAAAAATCCCTCAGAAATTCCATTTCTTAATATCCCTGTTTTTGATATGTCAATGGGAACAGTGAGAACTGTAAGGTTAGATTCAATAGCAAAAGTCGTTGATACTTCAGCAGAAATAAGGTATAAAACAAGGACAAACGGTAAAGAATCAGTTGGAGTGATTATCCAAAAACAACCTGACGCAAATACTATAGAAGTTGTTGACAATGTAAAGAAAGTATTACCTGAAATACAAAAAAATCTTCCTGCAGGTTCAAAGATTACAATTGTTCTTGATAATTCTGAATTTATCAGAGATTCTGTGAATGATGTATGGCATAAATTGTTCATTGCAGTGATTCTCACAGGCATCATACTTTTTGCTTTCCTTTATAGTTTAGGAAGTACACTCATTGTATGTCTTGCAATTCCCATTTCACTTGTTGGAACATTATTCCTTGCCTATATTTCGAGATTTACATTGAACATCCTTTCACTTTCAAGTTTGACACTTTCTGTTGGAATAGTTGTTGATAGTTCAATCGTAATTATTGAAAACATTTATCGTCATAGAAGAGAATTGAAAGAGTCGCCAGAAATTGCAGCAGAGAAGGGTGCTATGGAAGTTTCATCTGCTGTGACTGCAACCATGCTCACACATATGGTAGTTTTCCTTCCAATAGTTTTCATGTCAGGGCTCATTGGTCAGTTTTTTAAAGAATTCGGTATGGTGCAGGTTTATACATCTTTACTTGCTCTTGCTGTTGGTTTCACATTAACACCAATGTTAACAACAAAGTTTCTAAAGGATACAGGTGATAAACCCTGGGTTATAAAGGCAGAAGAACAATTTGACAGGTTTAAGAATGGATACAAACAGGCATTGATGAAATTTTTGAAAAAACCAAAGGCAATCCTTGCTTTAATTGCAATTCTTATACCAGCAAGTTTTATTTTGCTTCCATTGATTGGTTTTGAAATGATAACAAAAACAGACGAAGGAATGTATCAGGTTTCAATTCGACTTGCACCTGGCACAAATCTTGCGAAGACAGAAGATATTGTAAAACAAATAGAAAACAAAGTAGCATCCTATCCTGAAACAGAACGAATTTTTTCAACAATCGGGAAAATTGTAGGTGGTACAACATCAATCGGTGCTGAAGGACCAGAGTATGCTCAAATTCAGGTGAAATTAAAAGAAAAAAGAGAAAAAAGCACATCAGAAATCATTGAAGAAATCAAACCATTCCTTGCGACAATCCCTGGAACAATAACAGTTTCACAATATACATCAATGTCAAGGGGTGGAAGTCCTTTACAGATTTATGTTACAGGAGAAGACGAAAATACAGTTACAAAAACATCACAAAGGGTATTTGAAATCATTAAACAAACTCCTGGTGTTTCTACAATTGATACTTCATATCATCCAGGAAAACCTGAAATAAATTTTGTCGTCAAAAGAGAACAACTTGCTGAAAATAATCTCAGTTCAAGTCAGGTCGCCATGATATGCAGGGCAGCACTTGAAGGCATTGTTCCAACAAAGTTCAGGCAGGGAGAAAATGAATATGACATCCGTGTAACAATCCCTGAAAAAATGAAAAAAGACCACAAAATCCTTGAAAATTTGCCTGTTGTCAATTCAATGCAAAATATGTTTGTTTTGAAACAGGTTGCAGAAATCAAAGAAAGCACTGGTCCAACAATGAAAGAAAGATATAATAGAAGACCAAGTGTAACAATACAGGGAGATGTTAACAAACCACTTGGAACAGTTCTTTCTTCTATAAAAGCAAAAATCAAAAGTGAAAAACTTCCTCCAGAAGTAAAAATAATCATCGGAGGAGAAGGTGAAAGAATGGGCGAGGCATTCAGGGACCTTTTCCTTGCACTTTTACTTTCAGTACTTCTTGTTTATCTTGTAATGGCGGCACAGTTTGAAAGCTGGATAGAACCATTCATCATCATGGGAACATTACCACTTTCGATTATAGGAATTCTCACAGGACTTTTCCTCACAGGTAAAACCATTAACATCTTCAGTTTAATGGGTATCATTGTTCTTGTTGGAATTGTTGTGAGTAATGGTATCCTTATCATTAATTTTGCAAAAAACCTTATTCTCATGGGCAAAGACCCCGAAGAATCAGTTGTTGAAGCAAGCGCATCAAGATTAAGACCCATTTTAATGACAACATTATCAATGACAGGAGGAATGTTACCACTTGCACTTGCTGTAGGAAAGGGTTCAGTACTTAAAGCACCGATGGCAGTAAGTGTTATTAGCGGACTATTAAGTTCAACACTCTTAACCCTTTTTATAATTCCTCTTGCATATTTGTTTTATGTGAAGAAAGTGCACAAAAAGTGAAGCCCACGGGGAGATTCGAACTCCCGACCCGTCGCTTACGAAGCGACTGCTCTACCACTGAGCTACGAGGGCACTGATTAAATTATACCTGAAAATTCTGAATTTCTAAAACATTGTCCTGCTTGATATTCATAAGTTCATATCTTGCAGCATCAACAAGTTCACTGTAAGGATAAAATAATACAATCTGCATAAAGCAATCCTTTGCTTTTTGCTTCTCACCTTTTTCAAGGTACAGTTTCCCAAGATTATAAAGAGCATTGTCAGCCAGTTTACTGAAAGGATTATTACGAACAAATGTTTTGTATGCTTCAATTGAAGCATCAATAAGACCAAGATTTTGAAGCATCTCAGCAAATTTATATTCGTATGAACTTGCAATAGCAATTTCAGGATATTTTCTCAATGTTTCACCGTACACAATTGCTGCTTCCCTTTCATTTTTCTCTTCTATCAATCTATCGATTTCTTTTTGTTTGTTAAAAAGTTCAACCTGCTGTTCAAAAGGAAGTATACGATATGGCACATCTCCAGTAATTCTGTAAAGTGCATTTTTACCTGATAACACATTACTGACATACCTTGTTCGTTGAAATGTCTTTGTTAAAAAGCCAATCAGTACTCCGGCAAGAAAACCACCAACATGAGCACCAAATGCAATTCCTCCGGTTGCTGATGAATGCATGCTTGTAATCATTCCAACGGCTTGCTGAATAAACCACAGTAAAATCCAGAACCATGCAAAAACATCAAACGTACCTGAATAAATTCTATAAAAAACGAAAATGTAGTACCAGAATGTGATTCTACTTCTCGGAAATAACAAAACATATGCTCCCAGTACACCTGAAATTGCACCTGATGCTCCTATTGACGGAATAGACCTTGCGTTTCCAGTGGCAAATAAACCATAAAAAAGGGTTGCAATAACACCTGAAAATAAATAAAAAAGCAAATACTGAACATGTCCCCATCGATCCTCAATATTATCTCCCATTAGATATAAATACCACATATTTCCTGCCAGGTGCATCAGTCCACCATGTAAAAACATTGATGTAAATATTGTAAGAATTGAGAATCTATCAGGTATAAAACCGAATGTATTTACAATATCCTGATAAGAACTTCGGAATCCGAATAAAATGAAAACAAAAATGTTAATGAAGATTATCGTAAAATTAACATAAGGAAATCGTTTGACTCCAAATTCATCACGAATTGGCCACAAAAAAAACATTTTTTCTATCCTTTTTGTCTGGTAAAATTATATTATGAAAAAAGGAACCGGTAAAAATGCCCTGATTGTCAGACCTGGAAGTATCGGGGACTCTATTCTTACGATCCCTGTTTTTTATTCATTGAAAAAGGCATCATACAACGTATTTCTCATTGGTTGTGAAAAAATAATTGAATATTTTCAAAGCATAAATCTAATTGATAGAGGAATTGGTTTTGGTGATATGAGAATTCTTGAATATTTTGTAGAAACAAAAAAAGTGAAAATTTATGATTTCCCTGACTTTGATGTTGTTTTTTGTTATATTGAAAAAGACAACAAATTCTCAGAAAATCTACTGTTGACATTTGGAAATAAGGTTATTTTCCATCCGCCTGATGAAAAAATTTCATCCCATATGGCAGAATTTCTTCTTAAACCACTTGAAAAACTCAAGATTGAAAAATGTTATTATCCTCATATTGAAAGAAAAAGAGATAACAATGTTTTATTTATTCATCCAGGAAGCGGAAGTAAAAAGAAAAACTGGGATAAAAATAATTTTTTAGCAGTATTCAAATTTTTTCAAAATAGATGCGATTGTAAGGTAATACTCGGGGAATGTGAAATTGATGACTATGAATTCTGGAAGAAAAATATTGGACACGATAACATCATTATGCCACAGAATATTTCTGAACTTGCACAAATTCTTAATAATGGAAGTATTTTTCTTGGAAACGACAGTGGAGTAAGCCACCTTGCTGCTTTTTCAGGGTTAAAAACATTTGTAATTTTTGGTCCGACAAATCCTGATATTTGGACACCCAGAGGAAAAAATGTAAAAATCATAAAATCAACATTAGAATGTTCACCCTGCAATAGCGAAAAAATGAGACAATGTAAGGATGTAATTTGCTTGCAAAAGATCGACCCTGGTTATATCATATCAATGATAGAAAATGAATTTGAAGGAGGTGAGTCAAAAGATGAATAGAAAAATAATTTATGCTCTCGCGATTATTTTTATTGTTTTGCTGGCAGGAGCAGGTTGCGGAAAAAAGCAGGATTTGGAAGAAAAAGCAAAGGAAACAGGAGCAAAAGTGTTTCAAAAAATGAAAACAACTGCCCATCAGGATAATCTTTTGTATTTAAAAAACAAAATCAATACTTATAAGAGGCAAAATGGAAAATATCCTGATTCCTTGCAAAAACTCGTAGATGAAGGATTTATCGATAAAATTCCTGAACCACCAGCAGGGATGCAATATCAATATGACCCATCAACAGGTGCAGTAACATTGAAGTAGACAGAAAACATAATCTATTGTATAATTTTATTAGTTCGGGGCGTGGCTCAGTCCGGCTAGAGCATCTGGTTTGGGACCAGAGGGTCCCCAGTTCAAATCTGGGCGCCCCGACTTATACGAGAAAACAATGAAAAAATTTTTTTCTCCTTTCCTCGCATTAATATGCCTGGTGTTTGTACAGAAAATATTTCCAGCAAGTGTCGATATTCCTGGTATTACTATCCAGAATCCTGCATCTCAGCAAACCATTGACGTTAATGTAAATTTTTCATCAGAAAAAAAATTCGCTGGCTACCAGTTTACTGTACAGTATAATCAGGAAATTCTAAAGCTACTTGATGTCTATAAGGGCTCTGCGGTCTCATCGTTTACAATGATGACAAATACTGGTATACCAGGAACAATAAAAATTGCTGGTTTTGACCCTGGACTTTCTGGAATATCAGGTAGCGGTATCCTTGCAACTTTGAGATTCCAGATTATTTCACAGGGTTATTCAAATCTAATTCTTTCTTCTGTAAAACTTTCGGATACATCAGGTCAATCAATTCCATGTTCAACATCATCAGGGTATATTAAAGCAGGTGAAGCACAAAAACCACAACCAAAATCAGAAAACCCTGTATCTGTAGAACCAGAAAAAAAATCATCTACCCCATCTGCTATTACTCCACAAGTTCAACCAAAACCAATACCCACACCACCAGTACCTGAACCTACTCAACCCAGAGTCAAACAACCTCCCTTAGAAACAATTGACATTGACCAATTTCTAAGTATGGAAACTGAACTACTACTTTCCTCAACTGAAAAACAGGAAAAAACAACTTCATTATCAAAACCAGTAAATACTGTCACGCTTCTTGTGTTTTCTGAATATGGAAAACCAACACCCCCAACAGGTATTACAACATTTACAAAAGGCGATAGGGTAAATTGCTATGTCGAATCTGATATTCTAATCAGTGATACAGAAAAGGTTGTTTGTACTGGATGCGAAGGTAAGGGTTCTGCATTTAATACCAATAAGAACAGTATATCCTTTGTTATAGAAAAGGACTCAAAAATTGTCTGGAAATGGAAAAAAATACCAGTTGAACCAGGTATCTTAATAGAATCACAAAACCAGGTGGTTTTTGAACCTGTAAAAAAAGAAATTAATATCCCTGTAAAAATAAGGTTTTTGGGCGGATTTAATAATAATGTTTTGCTAAAAGCAGAAACAGCACCATTTGATATTGTTTTGTCTGAAACAGAATTAAGTCCTGAAAAGAAAGAAACAATATTGACTTTGAAAAAAAATAACCAAATTTCTGCTGGAAATTATCCTATTTCAATAATTGCTGAATCAAAAGATAAAAAGTTAAAAACAAAAAAAGACATCAGTATTCTTGTTTATGCGAACATATCAGCAGGTGAAGCAGTAATTGACGAAACAAAAAAAACAGTCAGAATTCCACTAATTACAAACGGGAAGTTAGAAAACATTTCAAGTTTTGAGTTCTATTTAACAATTAATGATGACATAAAATTTCTTAAAATTGAGCCATGCCAGTCAGACATAAAAATTTTCAGTGGTATTACTCAAAAAGGTAAAACATTGAAAATTAGTGGTGGCCTTGTTCCGCCGTTAAAAACCGATAAAAATCTCTTCGATATCGTATTTTCATTTTCAAAGGAATTTAAAAAAGATTCTATTGGTGTCAACAAAGTTTCTCTCTGGAATGAAAATGGTAATCCTTTACCTATTTTTTATCAGATAAAATGAGAAATACTTTTTCAAAAAAAGTATTATTTCTTGTTTTAATTTCCTTTTTTGCTACTGTTTTCTCATTTTCACAGGCAAAATGGACAATCATGGTTTATCTCGATGGAGACAATGACCTTGAAAAATATGCAATCAATGATTTTCTTGAAATGGCATCCATTGGTTCAAATTCCCTGGTCAATATAGTTGTGCAATTTGATAGAACCCCTGGTTTTGACACACGTTATGGAAACTGGACAAATACTCAAAGATTCAAAGTAACACAGGGGATGGAACCAGTTGTTTCAAGTGCAGTACAGGACTGGGGAGATGGTTTTGGTGGAAGAGAAACAAATTCAGGAGATCCAGAAACATTGAAAGATTTTGTCTTGTGGGCAAAAAATACATTTCCTGCTGAACATTATGCTTTGATTTTATGGGACCATGGAGATGGATGGCGTTCAATGGATAGTACTGTGCAGGAAATTGAAAACACGTTAAAGAAATCTGATTTATCACAGCAGGAAAGATATAATCTGAAAAAATTTGCTGAACAATTGAAAAGAAAAATTTACTCAAGAAGATACTTAAAAAGCATTTGCTTTGACAATACATCAGGAGACGAATTAACAATAAAGGAAGTAAGGCAGGCACTTTCAGATGAAGGTTGTTTTGTTGATATTGTTGCTTTTGATGCGTGTCTGATGGGAATGATAGAAATTGGTTATGAAATAAGAAATTGTTGTCGCATTATGATTGCATCTGAAGAAGCAATCGAAGTATCGGGCTTTCCATATGATTCCATTCTTTCGGAAATTATACAAAACCCTGAAATGACACCCATAGAATTTGCTTCTACAATTGTTCAAAAATACGGTGAATATTATGGAGCATTTGGGACAAATACTCTTTCAGCAATTGACCTTTCATTGATGAATTTGCTTTATTCAAGCATTGAAAATGCATGCAATACTGCTATAAACTTGAACAATCAGTGGATTTATTTTTATTTGGCAATGCAATCAACACGAAAATACGATGATGTTGATTACAAAGATTTTAAGGACTTTATATTGTTTTCAGCAAATAATGTATCAAACCAGGACCTTGCTGAACAATTGAATGATATTATAAGTGTTGTTAATTCAATGATAATTGCTAATTATGGGTATGGCAATGGTTTATCAATATATCTACCAGAAAAACAAAATGGAATAGATACAAATTACAATTCAGAAAATCTTGAATTTGCATCTGGTATATGGAAAGAGTTTCTTAAAAATCTTTTTTCTTCTGATATAACATGTGGTTTCAGTATCCTTTTATATGAAAACTTTTCAGACGGTATGCCAGATGACTGGACAATTATTGATGGAAACAATGATGGAAAAACATGGACAACATCAAATCCCGGAGATAGATATATACAGGAGATGGAAAATCCTTTTGCAATTGTAGACAGCGATTGGGCTGGAAGAATATGGATGAACGAACAATTGATTACAAAAACAATCAAAGTAGATGGCTCAAAAAAAATATTTCTCACACAAAAACAGTTTTTCAATTCTTATGGTTCAGAAATAGCAAGTATTGATATCAGTGTTGATGATGGACCATGGCAAAATATTGCAAGATATCAGTATCAGGATGTTCGTGGAGAATCAATATTTTTATTGAACCCATATATCAATACAAACAATATTGCTCAAATAAAAATCAGATGGAATTATCAAAACGCTTTTGATGCATTTTACTGGGCAATAGATGATATTTACATCCTTCAAGAAGGTATAACAAAAGGCGATATTTCCAAGGATGGATTACTGGATGTCTCAGATGTAATTTTATGCTTGAGGATGGCAATATCCCTTGATCCTGTTGACCTTGAAACAGCTGATATGAATAATGATGGGATAGTAGATATTTCAGATGTAATTTTGATATTAAGGAAAGCAATTGGACTTGATTGAAAAATTTGACAAAAATAAACCGTTTGTTATAATTAAATCTGGTAAACGGTTTAAAACAAAAGGAGGATTTGTATGAAAAGAATATTAGCATTAGCAGGTTTAGTTCTATTTGCATGTGCAAGTGCTTTTGCAGTGACTGTTACCATCCCGAATACAAATGTTAATCCAGGCATAACAACAGTCCAGATTCCAATAAATATTGATAATGCGACAGGGGTAGCAGGATTTCAGTTTACAGTGACATTTGATAATAGTGTTCTAAATGCCACAGGCGCGACTACTGGTTCATTAACAAGTGGATGGTTCTTACAGGTCAATACACAAACAGCAGGACAGATATCAGCCATTGGTGCAACATCAAGCCCCTTGACTGGTGGTTCTGGCAGTCTTTGCACGTTACAGTTTAATGTTGTTGGTACTCCTGCAAGTTCAACAAATTTGCATTTCTCATTAAGTAAATTATCAGATTTCAATGCTCAACAGATTTCTCATACCGCAAACGATGGATTATTTCACATCAATGGTTATTCAATTTCAGGTAAAGTAACACTTGTAGGTGGAACAGGACAGGTAACAAATGTTGTTTTAACATTGAATCAGGTGGCAGTAAAAACCACGACAAATCCAGATGCTCAGGGAAATTATAATTTCACTGATTTAGCACCTGGTGATTATGAAATAACTCCTTCCTTAAATGGTTATGCTTTTACACCAGCAACAAGAAATGTTACGGTTTCAAATGCTAATGTTACAGGACAGAATTTTACTGGCAATGCACTTGGCTCTGTTTCTGGAACAATAACATACTTGGGAACTCAAACAGGAACAATTCATATTGGTCTTTTTACATCCAGTACTTTTACAGGACAACCTGCTTACGGAACAACCATAACAAGTCCAGGTGCGTATCAAATTCAAAATGTTGCTCCTGGAACATATTATGCTGCTGCCTTTATGGATGTCAATGGCAGTGGACAATGGGAACAGGCAACAGAACCATCTGGCACATATTCAGGAAACCCATTTACTCTCTCTGCTGGGCAAAACAAAACAGGAGTAAATATTACATTGAAAGAACCATTAACACTTGATGTAATTTCTGCTCACGGTTCTCCAAATCCTTCAGTGGGACAGCATGTTTATTACACAGGTGATTCAGTAACTGCCTCAGTTACATCCCCTGTTTCAGGACCAGCAGGAACACGTTATATTTGCACGGGTTGGACTGGTACTGGCAGTGTTCCTGCAACAGGTTCAACAACAAGTACAACATTCACAATAAATCAAAATTCAACAATCACATGGAACTGGAAAACTCAGTATCAATTGACATATAGTGCAGACCCTGCCGCAGGAGGAACAGTTGCAGTAAGTCCTACAGCAACTGGAAACTGGTATGATGAAAACACCCCTGTTACACTAACAGCAACACCAAAAACAAACTATGTCTTCCTTTACTGGATTGTTGATGGACAACAGCAGGGAAACAATCCTACTTTAAATCTTAGCATGAATGCTTCTCATAATGTAGTGGCAAAATTTGCATTAAATCAACCTGTGTTAAATGTAAATCCAACTTCGGTTCAATTCTATTTCAATATCAATGTTGATGAAACAACAAAAGAGACAGATATTACAATAAAAAATACAGGAAGTGGTGCAGGAACCCTTAACTGGGAAATTAATCCTGCAAACATTGTTTATCAACAGGGTACTGGATGGATAACTGTGTACCAGGATAAAAATGGAACTATTTCTGGTTCACTGGCTGCTGGTGCATCAGAAACAGTGATTCTTCAGGTTGACCGATCAGGTTTACAAACAGGAGTTTATAATGCAACTGTACCTGTAACATCAAATGGTGGAAATGCAAATATTTCTGTTAAAATGATTATCAACCAGCCGCCCATAGCGCAGGCAATAAGCCCTGAAGATGAAATCACTGTTGAAACAGCGGTTGAATTTAATGCAAAGTTCACCAGTTTCGCAGGCACAATTACTCGTTCAGAATGGAATATTTATGATATGGGTATGATGGGAAAAACGTTTCCTTCTCCATTAAAAACAATTGAGTTATCAGGAACAACAAACAAAATTGTTCTTCCGATCGCGATGTTTAAACAAGGACATCAATACTACTGGACAGTACAGTGCTGGGATTCTTATGGTGAAGAATCTGACACCAGTGGAGAATATTTCTCTATCTCTATTAATGAAGAAAAACTTTCTCCAACCACAATTAACCCTGGTGAATCAAGCCAGGTGACACTTCCAGACAGCACTACTGGAGAAACAGCACTTGTAACACTTGCTTCTGATGAAGGTATCCTTAGAATTACTCCTTTAAAGGTTTCTGATTTCCCTGGCGCATCCAGTGTATTTGCCAATCTTTTTGATATAAGGGTAGAAAATATTACTGCAGGAGCAACTGCACTAATCATTTTCGAAGTTCCAGGGTCTTATTCAACATGGCTGAAATATAGATACGATAATGAAAACCAGAAATGGACTGTTGTTTCAATACCTTCCACACAAGACAGTGAAGGTAACTATGCAAAACTCAGTGACGGTAATCCTGGATATACAAAGGTCGAACTCCAGTTAAAAGATGGCGGAAAATACGATGCAGATGGTATTGAGAACGGTGTTATTTCCGACCCATCGGGTTCTGGCGCAACTGGTGGAATAGCGCAGGTAAAAGGTGGTGGAGGTGGATGCTTTATTGCAACAGCTGCGTTTGGCTCATATCAAGAAAAACATGTATGGATTTTAAGACAATTCAGGGATAAGTACCTGTTAACCAACCCAATCGGCAAAGCATTTGTAAAATGGTACTACAAACACAGTCCAAGATATGCTTCTATCATTGCTCAAAATGAATTGCTAAGGGCAATTGTAAGAGTTGCGTTATTACCACTTTACGGCATTGCCCTGATCACCTTAAAATTCAGTGCAATGTTCTGGCTGTTGCTTTGTGCAATTCCGGTATCACTTTTCATAAGGAGGAAAATGATGAAAAAAATCATGCTTCCCCTGATCATCTGTGGACTGCTACTTGTTTCAAGTCAGGCATTTGCCTATGATTTTAATTTGTTCAAGCCAGCAAATGGAGAACAAAATTTTTTGATTAACCATTCAAGCCAAACATTGAAATCAGGTTCATATCAGTTTGATGCCTTTTATTCTTTCACAGATGAGGTTTCGAAAGCAAAAATATCAGGTAAAACACAGACCCTTGTTGAAGACCAGCATCTCCTTATAATGGGTCTGGCTTATGGAATAAATGATAAACTCACCATAGGTGCTGATTTACCCATCGTTATCAGTCAGGGCACAAAACTTCCTTCAAGTATTATTGATGTGAAAGATAATGGCATTGGGAACCTCACTGTTTATGGAAAGTACAAATTCTTTGGTGGTAAAGATCAGATGGGAGTTGCTATTGTTCCCTTCATCGGACTCGGTACTGGAGATAGGAATAATTTTGTTAGCGCAGATTCAACTGTTTTAGGAGTCAAACTTGTTGTTGACAGAAACTGGTGTAACCATTCGTTTTTGACATTTAATATTGGAATAAGCCATCAGGATACCGAAAGAATAGCACAGATAAAAATTAGAAATGCTATTCTTTTTGGTCTTGGCTATACACAACTACTGCCAAATGAAAAAACATATGCAACAATTGAAATTACAGGAAGAAGTGATAATGGATTTTTTGAAGGTAGAAAAAGTGTCCCAATAGAAGCAGTTGGCTCTATTTCACACCTGCTTGGTAAGAAAACAAAATGGTACATTGGTTTAGGTAGTTCAATAAACGATGGATATTGTGCTCCAAATTTCAGAGCATTTACTGGCATCAGAGTAGGTTTCTAAATAAATTTTTGGTGCAGGATAATGGCAAAGACCCCGGGGAAACCGGGGTCTTTCTTTTCTAATCTTTTTATTTTTGACCTTTTTCAATTTTTCCAGTAAAATAATATCTTTGGAGGTGCCATATGATTATCAATGGTAAAGTTCATAAGTTTGGCGATGATATTAACACTGACTACATTATATCGGGCAGGTACAAGTTTAAGACACTTGATATGAATGAACTGGCAACACATATTTTTGAAGACATCGACCCTGATTTTTATAAAAAATTGTCTCCTGGTGATTTTATTGTCGCAGGAAATAATTTCGGCTGTGGTTCTTCAAGGGAACAGGCAGTGTTAGCATTGAAACATGCAAAGATCGGTGCCATCATTGCAAAAAGTTTTGCAAGGATATTTTTTAGAAATGGAATAAATGTTGGTCTTATTCTTATTGAAGCAGATACAGATAGAATTTCCCAAAACGATGAACTTGAAATAGATCTTGTAAACGGGAAAATTGTAAACAAAACAAAAAATGAAACAATCGAAATCAAACCATTGCCTGAATTTCTACTGAATATCATCAAAGAAGGCGGTGTCATCAATTATTTAAAAAAACACGGAGATTTTCAGATATGAAAAAATATAAAATTACATTAATCCCTGGAGATGGTATCGGTCCAGAAATTACTGAAGTAACAAAAAGGTGTATTGAAGCAACAGGTGTTGAGATTGAATGGGAAGAATGCGAAGCAGGGATTCCTGCAATTGAAAAATTTGGAGACCCCCTTCCTGAAAAAACAATTGATTCAATTAAAAAAAATAAGGTTTGTCTCAAAGGACCTATTACAACACCTGTCGGAACTGGATACAGAAGCATCAATGTTGCATTGAGACAAATTTTCAATCTTTACGCATGTGTAAGACCATTTAAGGTTTACAAAGGTGCAAGAACCTTTTATGAGGACATAGACCTTGTTGTTGTCAGGGAAAATATGGAAGACCTTTACGCAGGAATTGAATTTGAAATTGGAAAAAATGAAACAAAGCAAATTATAAATAAAATAAGCGAACTCACAGGAAAAAAAATCAACCGTGACTCAGGTATCAGTATAAAACCAATTTCAGTATCAGGAAGTGAAAAAATATTGAGATTTGCCTTTGAGTATGCAAGAAAGAATAAAAGGAAAAAGGTAACAGCGGTTCATAAAGCAAACATTATGAAATTTACTGATGGACTGTTTCTTGATGTTGCAAAAAAGGTGGCATTAGAATATCCTGACATTGAATTTGAAGACAGGATTGTTGATAATATGGCAATGCAACTTGTTCAAAAACCTCAAAAATATGATGTTCTTGCGTGTCCCAATCTTTACGGCGATATTCTTTCAGACCTTTGTGCAGGACTTGTTGGTGGACTGGGGTTATCTCCTGGAGCAAACTATGGAGATGAAGTTGCAATATTTGAGCCAACCCATGGAAGTGCTCCGAAATACACAGGTAAAAATGTTGTAAATCCTTCTGCGCAAATACTTGCTGCTGTCTTAATGCTATCATATATTGGCGAAGAAAATGCAGCAAAAAAACTTGAAAATGCACTCGCTCAGGTTATTGCTGAAGGTACATATACCACATATGATTTTAGACCCGAAGGAACATCAGGTGCTTCCACCACAGAAATGGGCGATGCAATAATAAAAAAATTAGGAGAATGAATGGTAACAGTCGTTGTAGGAACTCAGTGGGGTGATGAAGGCAAAGGTAAAATCATTGATACACTTGCATCAAAACATGATATTGTTGCAAGATATCAGGGTGGAGCAAATGCAGGTCATACTGTTGTTCACAATAATCAAAAATTTGTATTTCATTTAATTCCATCTGGAATCCTTCATCAGCATGTCATTTCAGTTCTTGGTAATGGTGTTGTTATCGATCCTGCTTCTTTTTTTCAGGAACTGACTGAACTTGAAAGTAAAGGTATTCAGGTTACAGGTCGACTTTTCATCGCGGAAAATGCCCATCTGACTCTACCATACCATAAAATTCTTGACCAGATTGAAGACAAAAAAAGAGGAAAAGAAAAAATTGGAACCACAGGAAGAGGCATCGGAACCACATACACTGATAAATATGGAAGAATCGGGGTAAGGGTTGTTGATTTTCTTAATGCTGATATTTTTTATCAAAAGATCCAGGTTGCACTTGAATTAAAAAACTACCTGTTGCAGGAATACTACAAAGAAGCAACAATAAGTGCGGAAAAAATTGTTGATGAATACAGTAAATTTAGAAATAAATTTAAAGAACTTGCGATTGATGTTTCTGCTTACATCAATGAAGCAATAAACAGTGGAAAAAAGGTTCTTGCTGAAGGTGCACAGGGAACTTTCCTTGATATTGATTTTGGCACATATCCATTTGTCACTGCATCAAACCCAATTTCAGGTGGAGTATGCATTGGGCTCGGTATTGGACCGAAAAAAATCTCGCGAATTATCGGTGTGGCAAAAGCATATACAACAAGAGTCGGTATGGGACCATTTCCGACAGAACTTGAGGATGAATTAAATGAAAAATTAAGAACAGCAGGGAATGAATTCGGAGCGACAACAGGTAGACCAAGAAGATGTGGCTGGTTTGATGCAGTAATCGTAAAATATGCTGCACAGCTCAATGGTCTTGATGAAATTATCATTACAAAACTTGATGTGTTGTCTGGATTGAAAAAAATAAAGATTGGCGTCAGATACATTTATAACAATCAGTATATTGAAAAATATCCTCTCGACACAAACATTTTTGAAAATGTAAAGGTTGAATACGAAGAACTTGATGGATGGGATGAAAATCTTAATAGTATTTCATCATACTCAGAACTTCCACAGCAGGCAAAAAAATACATTGACAGAATTGAAGAACTGATAGGTGTAAAAATTTCAGAAATTTCTGTTGGTTCATCAAGAGAGCAAATTATCAAAAGATGATTGGCTCTACAGAAACACAAATTTTATTCATACGTTCCATATTTCTTCCACACATCAAGCATGAGTTTGTATCTTTCAAAGGGCATACCAGTGTAAATGCAATTTGATGTTGAAAAGATATAACCGTAACCAGGCATTCCATTTTTTAATGCATATAAACATGATTCAATCACATCCTGTTCTGTTCCTGTTTGCAGTAAACCGCAATTGACATTTCCTATCAAGCATATTCTGTTTCCATAAAGTTCTTTCACTTTTTTAATATCAACACCTGCTTGTGGGTCAAGAGAATGCAGTGCATGAGGATTACATTGAACAAGTTGATCTAATATCGGCATAATATTTCCGTCTGTATGTTTTATCGTATAAAATCCCATGTCCCTATAAATTCTTATTAACTTTTCAAGATACGGAGTTACAAATTCAGAAAACATTGAAGGACTTAAAAAGGGTCCAGAATTGAAACAATAATCAGCACAAAGTGCAAAACCATCAAGATTGGTTTTTTTTCTTATGGTTTCTGCTCTCTTCAATGCATCATTGACCATTTCTTCTGCTTCTGCCTTTAATTTGTTGGGCTCATCAGCAATTCTCTGAATAAATTCCATCATTTTATCGCCTGAAGGAATTCCAAATGTCGCATCTCCATGTATCATAAGAAAATATTTGTTTCCTGTTTTTTCTCTTACAATGTCAATCAAACGAATTGTTTCTTCAATTGTCCATGGATTTGGATGCAGAAAAATTGCGCTGTGATTAAATTCTTCTGCTGTTTTAATATAAATATCAGCCATGTCATTCCTGTGCAATTGCCTTTCCTTTTCACTCATCTGATGCCATTGAGAATAATTCCTGTGCGAAGGATGAACCTTTCCAAATGCTTCCATTGTTAAAAAGAAAACAAGTTCAAAATGAGGTACAAGTCCTTCAATTTTTTTCCTTTCAAGGGCACAAATAAATTTTTCTCTGTGTTCCATTTTCCTGTCCTGTTTTAAGGTCTTCAAACTATTAATGAAAAGTTTCCTGTTATTTTACCACACAACTGATAAACTACATATTGCTTGACATTAAAACTGATACAATTTATAATGATGTGATACGAAAAGAACTGTTTTTTGGACATTTTTAGAAACCTCCCGGGAGATTAAATGACTGGTGCAAAGATTATTGTGGAATGCTTAAAAAAAGAAAAGGTTGAAGTGATTTTTGGGTATCCTGGAGGTGCTCTTTTGCCTCTGTGTGATGCTCTTTATGATAGTGGAATTAGATTCATTCTGACAAGACATGAGCAGGGCGCAGCACATGCTGCTGATGGATATGCCAGGGCTTCAGGAAGAATTGGAGTTTGCCTTGCGACATCAGGTCCTGGTGCAACAAACCTTGTCACTGGCATTGCAACAGCATACATGGATTCAATTCCAATCGTCGCAATAACTGGCCAGGTTGCAACACATTTGATTGGAAATGATGCATTTCAGGAGGTTGATATAACAGGCATTACCAGACCAATTACCAAGCATAACTATTTATTGAAAAGTACTGCTGAAATTGCCCGAACCTTCAAAGAAGCGTTTTACATAGCAAAAACAGGAAAACCAGGACCTGTTTTGATTGATATACCAGTGGATGTTCAAAAAGGTGAATCTGATTTTGATTATCCTGACAGGGTTGACATAAGAAGTTATAAACCTGTTTACAATGGTCATCCTGTTCAAATTGAACGCGCCCTGGCAATGATTGAGTCATCAAAAAAGCCCGTAATCCTTGCTGGCGGAGGTGTTATCAGTGCTAATGCCTCAGAAGAGCTCAGAACATTTGCGGAAAAAACAAAAATACCTGTAGCACTTACGCTTATGGGACTGGGTAGTTTCCCAACAGAACATCCTTTACATCTTGGCATGGTTGGTATGCATGGAACCATGTATGGAAACAATGCCATAATGGAAACTGACCTGCTTATTGCCATTGGATGCAGATTTGATGACAGGGTCACAGGAAAAATCAGTGAATTTGCTCCGCACGCAAAAATCATTCATATTGATATTGACCCTGCTTCGATAGGAAAAAATGTTTCAGTGGATATCCCTATTGTTGGGGATGTGAAAAATGTTCTTAAACAATTCATTGAGAACATTCCAAAAACAAATACAAAGGAATGGATTGAAAAAATTACTGCCTGGAAGGAAAAGTATCCTCTTACTTATAAAAATACTGATGGGTTAAAACCGCAGTTTGTGGTTGAGACAATCTCCGAAATTACAAAAGGTGAAGCAATCATTGCAACAGAAGTCGGACAGAATCAAATGTGGGCAGCCCATTATTATAAATTCAAGCATCCAAGGTCATTTATTTCATCAGGAGGTCTTGGAACAATGGGTTTTGGTTTTCCTGCAGCAATTGGAGCACAGGTTGCCCGTAAAGATAAAATTGTCATTGACATTGCAGGGGATGGAAGCATTCAGATGAACATTCAGGAACTCAGTACAGCAGTGAGTGAAAAAATTCCTGTCAAGGTTGTAATACTTAATAACTGTCATCTTGGAATGGTAAGGCAGTGGCAGGAACTTTTCTATAGCAAAAGATATGCATTCACATGTTTAAAAGGCAAACAACCTGATTTTGTAAAACTTGCCGAGGCATATGGTGCAAAGGGATACAGAGTTTCAAAAAAAGAGGAATTGAAAAAGACATTGATGAAGGCATTCGAATACAATGATGGTCCTGTGTTTGTCGAATGCATTGTGGAACCAGAAGAAAATGTTTTTCCGATGGTGCCTGCAGGGGCAAGTTTGAAGGAAATGATAGGAGGACTTGCATAAATGTCAGACAAAAATCAGCAGCATATCATATCTGTGACAGTTGAAAATAAATCAGGAGTTCTTGCAAGAATTTCAGGACTTTTTTCTGCTCGTGGTTATAATATTGATAGCCTTGCCGTAGCAGAAACAGAAGACCCTACAGTTTCAAGGATGTCAATTGTTGTTAGAGGAGATGAGAAAATTCTTGAACAAATATACAAACAGTTGAATAAACTCATAGACGTTATTAAGGTTCAGGATTTGACCACAGAAGAACATATTGAACGAGAACTGGTGTTACTGAAGGTTAATACTGCCAGTAGCAATGCAAGAAATGAAATAGTACAACTGGTCAATATTTTCAGAGCCAAAATTGTTGATGTTTCAAAAAAATGTCTTACAATTGAACTTGTGGGAAGCAAATCAAAGGTTGATGCAATGATAGACCTGATGAAAGGTTTTGGAATCAGAGAAATAACAAGGACAGGAAGAATCGCAATCTGCAGGGAAGCCGGTAAAGAAAAATAAACCATTATTAATAACCATGGAGGGAAAAATGGCAAAGATTTATTATGATAAGGATGCAGACCTTGGAGTTTTGAAAAACAAAACAGTTGGAATTATCGGTTATGGAAGTCAGGGAAGGGCGCATGCATTAAATCTCAGGGATAGTGGATTGAATGTGATTGTTGCAGAACTCAGTGGAACTCCAAACTGGAAAAAGGCAGAGGAAGACAATTTTAAACCATTAAGCACACCAGAACTTGTTAAAAAGGCAGATGTGATGATGATGCTCACCCAGGACAACCTTCAACCACTTGTTTATGAAAATGAAATTAAACCAAATTTAAAAGACGGAAAGGCACTTGGTTTTGCGCATGGATTTTCAATTGTATTCAGCCAGATTACACCTCCTGAAACCATTGACGTTTTTATGGTTGCTCCAAAAGGACCAGGAGATCTGGTGAGAACTCAGTTTACAGAAGGAAAAGGAGTACCGTGCCTTGTAGCAGTTGAACAAAATCCAACCGGTAATGCATTGAAAATTGCCCTTGCATATGCAAAGGCACTTGGTGGAACAAGATGTGGTGTAGTGGAAACAACCTTCCAGGAAGAAACAGAAACTGATCTTTTTGGTGAACAGGTAATTTTATGCGGTGGTGTTACAGAACTCATCAGGGCATCCTTTGAAACACTCGTTGAAGCAGGATACCAGCCAGAGGTCGCTTATTATGAAACATGCCATGAATTGAAGTTGATTGTAGACCTGATTATTGAAAGGGGCATTCAGGGGATGAGAAAGGTTATCAGCGACACAGCAGAATATGGTGATATGACCCGTGGACCAAGAGTCATTACTGATTCTGTTAGACAGGAAATGAAAAAAATATTAAAAGAAATTCAGGACGGAACATTCGCAAGGGAATGGATACTTGAAAATAAAATTGGAAGACCTGTGTTTAATGCCCTTGCAAAAAGGGCTGAAAAGCATCTCATTGAAGAAGTCGGTGCAAAAATGAGAAGCATGATGCCGTGGCTGAAGAAAAAATAAATAAATGCAAATAACTGATGGAGGCAATATGAACGAGCTGCTACTTGCGCCAACAAAGGAACTTGTAAGCAAACTTGGTGCTGTCATTTCAAAACTAATTTTTGGGTTACTTGTTTTTATTGTTGGATGGATTATTGCCAAGGTTTTCAAAATCCTTGCGGCAAAACTTCTGAAAATGTGTAAAATTGATAAACTTGTGGAGGACTCAGGTTTCAGAGAAATCCTTCTCAGAGGGCAGATAACAAAAGAACCATCAGAATTGCTCGCAAGTGTTATTTACTGGTTACTGGTCATTGTTGTTGTCTTCCTTGCTATCAATGTCGCAGGTGTTCCAATTCCATCCGAGGTCATAGGAAATCTCCTTGCCTTTATTCCCAAGATAATCGTGGGAATTATTTTATTTATTGCATCATTGCTTGTTGGAAACATTGTTGAAGGAGTCGTGAATACTGCGGCAGGAAATGCTGGCATCCAGAAGCCGTACGTTCTTGGAAAGGCAGCCAAGACAGTCATAATCATTTTTGGCGTTGTACTTGCGCTTGATGAAATGGGCATAGGAGAAAACTTTGTTACCTCTGTGTTTAATATTATCCTTGCAAGTGGCGCTCTTGCTTTTGCTCTTGCATTCGGGCTTGGAGCAAAAGATGTTGTAAAAAAATGGCTCGAGGATTTTCTGACAAAAAAACCATGAGGGTTTTTACAGGAATTGAACTGTCAACTGAATTGGAGCAGAACATAAAAAAGCTTCTCAAGGTGCTTGAACAGTACAATGATAAAATAAAACTGGTTTCACCAAAAAATCTACATATAACACTGAGATTTCTTGGACACATAAACCAGCAAGAGTATGAGGAATTTTCTAACATTTTACTCAGTACTGTACCACCAGTAAAAAAATTTCAGGTGGAACTTAATGGTATCGGTTTTTTCCCATCAAAATCAAAACCAAGAGTCATCTGGGTAGGTGTTGATAAAAACGAGCGGCTTAAACAACTTTATCAAATCACTGAAAATGCTGCAAGGAAAATAGGGCTACCTGAAGAAAATAGATTTCAGGGACATGTCACAGCAGGAAGAATCAAATACTCAATCAACCCAGAAATCATCAATAAAATTGAAAATGAATTTGGTAAGACATGCTGGGGAAAAATGATTGTTGACCACATCACAATCTTTGAATCAACCCTTCATCAACAAGGACCAGAATACAAACAACTTTTAAACATACCCTTAGGAGGAAACGAAAATGGATAAAGAAAAAGCACTTTCAATGGCAATAGAACAAATTGAGAAAACCTTTGGTAAGGGCTCAATAATGAAACTTGGAGAAAAGACGCGACTTGAGGTTGACGTAATCCCTACAGGAGCAATCTCGCTGGACATCGCACTGGGTGTCGGTGGAATTCCAAGAGGAAGAATCACAGAAATATTCGGGCAGGAATCTTCGGGAAAAACTACCCTTGCATTGCAAATAATAGCAGAAGCCCAGAAAAATGGAGGACAGGCGGCTTTTATTGATGCTGAACATGCCTTAAATCCACAGTATGCACAAAAAATTGGAGTAAATCTTGATGAACTTCTGATAAGTCAGCCCGATTCAGGTGAACAGGCACTGGAAATTGCTGAATCATTGATTAGAAGTAATGCCATTGATATCGTTGTCATTGACTCTGTTGCAGCACTTGTTCCAAGGGCTGAACTTGAGGGAGAAATGGGTGATTCAGTAATGGGATTACAGGCAAGGTTAATGTCCCAGGCATTGAGAAAATTAACTGGCTATATCAGTAAATCCCAGACAGCAGCAATATTTATCAACCAGGTAAGGGAAAAAATAGGAGTATTCTTTGGCAATCCTGAAACCACACCTGGTGGAAGGGCTTTAAAATTTTATTCTTCAGTTCGACTTGAAGTAAGAAGGATTGAAAATCTGAAAACCAGTAATGGTGAAATGTACGGAATCAGAGTGCGAACAAAGGTGGTAAAAAACAAGGTTGCACCACCTTTTAAAGAAGCAGAGATTGATATTCTTTTTGATTCAGGTGTATCTAAAGAAGCTTCAGCCATTGACGCAGGGTTAAGTTTATCAGTCATAGAAAAAAAGGGAAATCATTTCTATTTTGGAGAAAAAGCCCTTGGACATGGTAGGGAAGCATCAATAAAATTTCTCAAAGAAAATCCCGAACTGCTTGAACAAATTATAAAAAAGATTCGTCAGGTTGCAGGCTTGGAGGAAAAAAAGGAACAGACAAAACAAACTGAAAAAGAAAAAACAAACAAATAAACATTTTTATTCCGTCGCTGGCCTGCTACAGGCCGGGAAAGGAGGAGAAGATGAAAAAAAATATTAATGTGGCATTAATTGGTTATAAGTTTATGGGAAAGGCACACTCCCACGCGTATAGAGATGTTTCATTGTTTTTTGATACAGAAATTACCCCGGTAATGAAAGTAATCTGCGGAAGACATGATATACCCCTGTCAATTGCCCAGGAAAAATTTGGCTGGCAGGAAAGAACTACTGACTGGAAGAAAATTGTTAAAAGAGATGACATAGACCTTGTTGATATTACGACCCCGCCAGATGAACATAAAAATATTGCAATTGAATCCGCAAAAACCGGAAAATTTGTCTTCTGTGAAAAACCCCTTTCAAAAACACTGAAAGAGGCATACGAAATGCTTGAAGCAGTGGAAAAATACAATGTAAAACACGCCATCTGTTTTAATTACAGGAAACTTCCTGCTGTAGGACTTGCAAAAAAACTTATTGAAGAAGGAAAAATTGGTAAAATTTATCATGTTCGCGCTGTCTATCTTCAGGACTGGATTCTTGACCCTGAATTTCCACTCGTATGGCGGCTTCAAAAGAAAATCGCAGGTTCTGGTGCACATGGTGATTTAAATGCTCATTTAATTGATATGACAAGATATCTTGTTGGTGAATTCAGTGAAGTAATTGGATTAAGTGAAACATTTATTAAGGAAAGACCAAAATTGATTGAAAAGGATGATTTAAATACAGGACTGGTGGTGACTGAAAAATCAGAGGAAAAAGGAAAGGTTGATGTTGATGATGCAACAATCTTTCTTGCAAGATTTGCAAATGGAGCGATTGGCTCGTTTGAAGCAACAAGATTCGCACCAGGAAGAAAAAATGGTCAGAGATGGGAAATTAATGGAAGCAAAGGAAGTATTGTCTTTAATCTTGAGCGACTTAATGAACTTGAATATTATTCAGTTGATGACCCTGCCTGTGTTCAGGGATTCAGAACAATAATTGCAACAGACGGATCACATCCATATGCAGCGAACTGGTGGCCTGCAGGCCATATCATTGGCTATGGTGATTCATTTGTTAATATGGTTGCGGATATCTTGCAGGCAATTGCACAGAACAAAATGCCCACGCCAAACTTTGTAGATGGAGTCAAATGTCAGGAGGTTCTCCAGGCAGTTGAAGATTCAATAAAACAGAAAAAGTGGGTAAAGGTTAAATCAAGGGTATAAACCTTTCAGACATTTTTAGCATCTAAAAAAATAGAAAACCAACAGGAGGTTACTATGGAAAAGAGGAAGTTTTTTGCCATTGCAGTAATTGCAGGAATTATAGGAGGGTGTTTTGCGTTTAGTACCATTTATGCAATTACGAATCAAAAAATTGTTTCAGGTACAAGCATCAAACCATTGCAGGTTGTCGACAGTACTGGAGCATATTCACTGCAGAATGCGTTTGTTCAAGTAGCAAAGATGGTTAAGCCTGCTGTGGTAATGATTACAACAGAAAAAATCGTTACATACAGATACTGGAATCCTTTTGGCGATGATTTCTTTGACCAGTTTTTCCAGGACTTTGGTTTTCCCCGACAAAGACAGCAGCAACCAAAAACTTTTAAGAAAAAACAGGAAGGACTTGGTTCTGGTTTTATCGTTGATGAAGACGGATATATTTTGACAAATAACCATGTTATTGAAGGAGTGGATAAAATCCTTGTGAAATTGATGGACGACGAAAAAAAATATGAAGCAAAAGTCATTGGAACTGACCCAAGAACTGACCTTGCATTAATAAAAATTAATGCAACAAGAAAACTTCCAACAGTTATTTTGGGTGACTCTGATACAATAGAAATTGGAGAATGGGCAATAGCAATAGGAAATCCAATGGGTCTTGAAGAGACAGTTACAGTAGGGGTAATAAGTGCAAAGGGAAGAAGCGTGCTTGGAACAAGTCCTTATGAGGATTTCATTCAGACAGATGCAGCAATCAATCCAGGAAATTCAGGAGGACCACTGGTTAATATCAGGGGTGAAGTCATTGGAATCAACACAGCAATTATTGCTCCATATGTTGCCCAGAACATTGGTTTTGCAATTCCGATAAACATTGCAAAGAAAGTTTTTAAGGAATTGAAAACAACAGGAAAGGTTACAAGAGGTTTCCTTGGTGTATATCTCCAGCCACTGAATGAAGAACTCGCAAATTCCTTTGGCCTGAAAGATACAAAAGGGGCACTTGTTTCTGATGTAATGCCTGATACACCTGCAGAAAAGGCAGGTCTAAAACCAGGTGATGTAATCCTTGAATTCAATGGTACTCCTGTTTCAGATGTTAGAGAGCTTCAAAAAAAAGTTGCGGATGCAAAAGTAGGAGAAAATGCCACACTCACAATATGGAGAGACAAAAAGAAAACGACAGTTCAGATTAAAATAGCCGAAAGACCCGCTGAGGAAAGCATTGCAAAGAAAGAACCTGAATTTACGGAAAAATACTGGAGGGGATTAAAAGTAAGTGACATTACTGATGAAATGAGAAAAAGATTTGGTATTGAACAGTCAATTAAAGGTGTTGTTGTTGTGGAAGTTGAACCTGGTTCAAAAGCAGATGAATGCGAAATAACTGTTGGAACTGTCATAAGAAAAATTAATGATGTAAATGTTTCCAGTGTTGAAGAATTTAAGTCAGTAATAAGTAAAATTGATAAAAAATCTCCTGTAACACTCTGGGTCCGTCAGGAAGGAAACAACCGCTTCTGCGTGCTCAAAGGTGAATAAACAGAAGATTCTACAGGATGCTTTCAGGATTCTTGGCATCAGTGATGTTTCTGAATCAAAACTTAAATCTGCCCTTGAGAAACGTGGCTATTCAGAATCAGAAATATTAGAAACCATTGAATTTCTGAAGACAAAAAAATTCCTGAATGACTCAAGATATTGCCTGTTTTTGATTGAAAAATTCATCAAAAAGAAAAAAGGGATTGATTACATCAGGTTGAACCTATTAAAAAAAGGTATCCCGGAAAATATCATTGATGAAACGCTTGCCAAAAACTACCCTGAAGAGTTAGAATATAAGATAGCCAAACAATTACTGGCAGAAACAAAAAAGCCACTAAAAAAGGCATTGAGCATTTTAAATACAAGGGGTTTCAGTCAGATGACCATTGAAAAAATTAGAGAGGAAATCAATGAACAGCAGTCAAATTAGAAAAAAATATCTTGAGTTTTTTGAAAAGAAAAATCATACGATTGTACCCAGCAGCAGTTTAATTCCATTTGATGACCCCAGTCTATTGTTTACGAGCGCAGGAATGGTGCAATTTAAAAAATTCTGGGCAACAGAAACACCAATTCCCTATACAAGAGCCACTTCCTGTCAGAAATGTCTCAGGGCAGGTGGAAAAGACAGTGACCTTGAAAAAATTGGATTAAGCGGAAGACACCATACTTTTTTTGAAATGCTCGGGAATTTTTCCTTTGGTGACTATTTCAAGGAAGAAGCAATTAACTGGGCATGGGAATTTGTAACATGTGAAATGAAAATTGACACGCAGAAACTCTGGGTATCATATTATTCAGACGACCACGAAACAATTAACATCTGGAAAAAAATTTTGCCTGAAAATAGAATCATACCACTGGGGAAAAAAGATAATTTCTGGGGACCCGCAGGAGATACAGGCCCATGCGGTCCATGCACTGAAATTTATATTGATTCAGGTATTGATTCATCCTGTTCAAATCCTGATTGTAAACCTGGCTGTGATTGTAATCGTTTTCTGGAATTCTGGAATCTTGTTTTTCCCCAATACAATCAGCAGGCAGATGGAACATTGTTGCCATTGAAGAGAAGGGGAGTGGACACAGGTATGGGTCTTGAAAGAATAGCAAGAATTATGCAGGGTGCAGCTTCAAATTATGAAACAGACCTTTTTATCCCCCTGATTAGAAAACTTGAGGAAATATCAGGATTGAAATATACAGAAAAAACAATGAAAGAGTTCAGAATTATTGTTGACCATATTCGTGCAACTGTCTTTCTGATTGGTGACGGGGTTTATCCTGATAATGAAGGAAGGGGGTATGTATTAAGAAGAATTATCAGAAGGGCTTTTTTTCAGGGAACAAAAATTGAAATCAACCAACCATTTCTTTTGCGTCTTGTCAGTCCTGTTGTTTCAATATTTCACGATGTTTATCCAAATCTTGAGAAAACTAAAGAAGAGATTGAAAGTGTAATACTCGAAGAAGAAAAGAAATTCATTGATTTACTTGCTTCTGCAAGAAAAATCTTTTCTACTGATATCGAAAAATTAAAAAATAACATCATCCCTGGAGAAATGCTTTTCAGATGGTATGATACCTATGGAATACCAAGGGATTTGATTGCTGAACTTGCAGAAGAAAAAGGATTTGAACCTGACTGGCAGGAGTTTGAAAAGCATCTAAAGCAACAACAACAGCAGGCAAGACAAAAATCAATTTTTGAACAGAGAAGAGAACCGATTTTTGAAATAAGTCCTTTAAATGAAACCATTTTTACTGGTTATAGCAACACTGAGGAACAATCAAATATTATCGCCCTTTATCATCTACCTGACAGAAAAATGTGGGAAATTGTCCTTGATAAATCACCATTTTACCCGGAAAAAGGTGGTCAGGTCGGAGACAGAGGTATCATCAGTGGCAAAAACTGGTCGTTTGAAGTCATTGATTCTCAAATAGACCCCAGAGGAATTATTTATCATATCGGAAGATTTATTTCAGGAACCTTTCAGGATGTAGAAGAAAGTGAGAAAGTTGTGGCTCAGGTCTCAATGGAACACAGGTTGGATGTGTGTGCAAACCATACTGCCACTCATATTATCCATTATTGCCTTAGAAAAATCTCAGACAACAGGGCAAAACAGGCAGGTTCATATGTTGGTCCTGAAAGGTTAAGATTTGATTTCATTTATCCACTTCCTGTGAATCAGGATATTGTCTCCCTTATTGAATCAGAAGTTAACAGAATCATACTTGAAAATCATCCTGTAAAGGTTGAAGAAATGACCTACCAGAAGGCAATAGAAAAAGGCGCAATTGCACTGTTTACTGAGAAATATGGCGAAAAAGTCAGGGTAATAAGCATAGGCGATTTTCATTCAGAATTGTGCGGTGGAACCCATGTCAGAAGAACAAGTGAAATCGGTATATTGAAGATTCTCTCTTTTTCGTCCATAGGCGAAAATTTAAAAAGAATTGAGGCAGTAACAAGACAGCATGCTTATCACTGGTTCAAACAGAAGATTGAAATTCTTCAGCAGGCAACTGCTCAATTGAAAACAACCCCTGAAAATCTACTTTTCTCGATCAACAAGATGAAAAAACAAATACAGGAACTTGAAAATAAGATTAACACCCTTATGGAAAAAGCATCAATGGATATACCTTCAACTTTAAAAAAGAATAAAAAAGAGATTTCTGTGAAAAATAAAAATGTTTCTGTCGTGACAGGCCGTTTTGACGGACTTTCTTTTGAACAACTGGGAAAAATAGCAGATGGTGCGGCATCCGAAATAACAAATGCCATTATACTTTTAACCAGTGTCGTTAATGGCAGGGCAATTGTTTTATGCAAAATCACACCTGATGTCTCAAAAATTATTCAGGCATCACATGTTGTTAAACATATAACAAAAATTCTCGGTGGTTCAGGTGGTGGAAAAGCAGAATTTGCCCAGGGTTCAGGAAAAGAGATAGAAAAAATTGATGAAGTTATATCAAATGCCCACAATATAATAAAGGAAATTTCAGAGCAGTTGAACTGATATGGAAAAGAAAAAAAAGAAATCAGAAAATTTGAAAAACAAAGAAGAAGTTGAATTGCTGAAAAGAATTCAACGCGGGGATAGGGAGGCAGAGGAAAAATTTTTAAAAATGAATCAGGGGCTTGTTGTATCAATTGCCAAAAAGTATGCTTTTACTCCTGATATTCTTGAAGACCTGATTTCTGAAGGTAATATTGGGCTTCTTGAAGCAATAAAAAAATTTGACCCGAAAAAGCACACAAAATTTTCAACGTACGCTTACTTCTGGATTAAAAGATATGTTATGAGAGCCATTGCAAAAGAATCGTTCAAGGTCCCGGAAAAATTTCAGAAACTTAAAACAAAATACAGAAATCTTGTAGAAAAACTGAAAATTGAGAAAAACAGGCATCCTGATGATTCTGAAATGGCAGAACTGCTCGGGCTCGATAAGCAAACATTTCTAAAATATAAACCATACTTTGAAGCAACAAGGGTAATTCCAGCACTTCACAATGATCAGAATGGAGAACACGATTTATTTGAATTTACAAATTTCGAAAAAGGGAAAAAACAATGGGATCAGATACTCATGGACCAGGACATTCTGACCAGAATATTTCAAAGGTTGAAAGAAAAAAATAAAAGAATCGCTGTTGATACATGGTTAAAGGTACTTAAACTTCACTACGGAATTGAAAACGGAAACCAGAAGTCATACAAGGAAATTGCACAAAAACTGGGTATTACCCGGCAGAGGGTACATCAGATTATAAAGACGTGCCTGAAACATTTACACGAAGAAACAAAGGAGATGAAAAATGAAGGAATTATATGATGCAATAAGGACGATTCCTGATTTTCCAAAGAGGGGTGTCTTATTCAGGGATATTACTCCATTGATCAAAAATAATGTGTTATTTTCAAAAAGTATTGAACTTTTTTCAAAACAGGTACCTCCTGAAGTGACAAAGATTGTTGCCATTGAATCCAGAGGATTTATATTCGGAGGTGCACTTGCAAGCAAATTGAATAAGGGCTTTGTCCCGATCAGAAAATTTGGAAAGCTTCCTTGTAAAACAATAAAATACACATATTCTCTTGAATATGGTCAGGATACTATTGAAATACCTGCAGATGCTTTTGAAAAAAATGAAAAAATCGTTTTGATTGACGATGTACTTGCAACTGGCGGAACTGCTTCTGCTGCCTGCGCTTTAATAGAATCCGCTGGAGCCATGGTTGAAAAAATTCTGTTCCTGATAGAATTAAAGGACCTTGAAGGAAGAGAAAAAATCAAAAAGTACGATATCTATTCAATTCTAATAATGTGAAAAAAATATTTTTGTTTTTAATTTTTGTCTTCCTGAGCACTGATCTTGTTAGATATCAGGCAACTTGTATTGAAAAAAGAATTCCTTTTTTTCTCTGGCCACATGTCAAATGCAGTTTTTTCCCTGAAATCAACATTATTGTGGCAGACACTGACCAGCTTGCTCATCAGGGTTTCTGTGATGCAAATGAATCTGAATTTAAAAACACAGTCATCTGGTTTCCATCGGTTTCAGAAGCAACTGTATTTGTGAACACAAATCCAGGTTATGGAACCGTTATCAGTGATATACAGGTCGTTTTCCTTGACAGAAACTGGAGTGTACTTGACATAAAAACAATGGAAAAAGAATCAGGAACCGCAATCGCACCAGCACATACAGATTCTGCACTTGAAGCAATTCCTGCTCTTATTGGAAAACTTGGTTTAAAAAAAGGAAAACTTTCAAACTTTCTTATCAAGAAAATCAACAATGAATATGTTTGCCTCAGAAGAAAATCTACTTCTAAATAAGATTCATTCTTATCATTGTTTCAGCAATCTGAACTGCATTTTGGGCTGCGCCCTTTTTAATATTATCTCCAACAACCCACATGTCAAGCGCATTTTCCATCGCTGAATTTTTCCTTATCCTTCCAACAAAAACATCGTCACTGCCAGAAACATCAATCGGACAGGGATATACTGCATTTTCTGGCTGGTCAACAAGTTTTACTCCTTCAGCAGCAGAAAGGATTTTCCGACATTCATCCACATCTGGTTGCGAATCAAACTGAACAGTGATAGCTTCAGAATGTCCATTAAAAACAGGAACCCTCACACATGTCGCTGAAACAAGAATTTCAGGGCAATCAAGTATTTTCCTTGTCTCAAGAATCATTTTCACTTCTTCTGAATAATAGCCCGGGAACTGTTCTGAAAGATTTCCAATATGGGGAATCACATTAAAACAAATAGTATGAGGATAAACGTCTTTTGTTAATTGTTCTTTTTTTACATACTGATGAACCTGTCTATCAAGTTCTTCAACTGCCTTACTTCCTGTTCCACTAACTGCCTGATATGTTGAAGCAATTATTCTTTTGATTCTGTATCTTTTGTGAAGAGGCGCAAGTGCCATCAACATGATAATCGTTGAACAATTCGGATTTGCAATAAAACCTTTGTGATTTTTCAAATGATGACTGTTAACTTCAGGAATTACCAGTGGAACATCAGGATGCATTCTAAAATCACCACCATTATCAATAACAATGGCACCTTTTTCCACTGCCTTCCATCCAAATTCCTGACTTGCTCCTTTTTCTCCTTCTGTTCCTGCAAAAAAGGCAAAATCAATTCCATCAAAACCTTCTACAGTAGTTTTTTCAACCTTGAAAATTCTGCCAGCAATATGTTCTTCTCTTTCCCTTGTTGCAAGAACCTTTATCTTATTAAAAGGAAATTCTCTTTCAATCAGTACCTCCACCATCTTTTTTCCAACAAGACCTGCACCAACCACTGCCACATTAAACTTTCTTCCCATTACAATCTCCTCTTATGAATCTATAATCAAGAATTGCTCGAGCAATCATCGTAACAAAAATTACCTTAACCATGTCAAAACCAATAAATGGTAGCACTCCAATAAGAAATGCTCTCATCAGACCAAAATGAAAAAAGAATCTCAACCAGGTTACCCCGGAGAAATAAATGATAAAAAGCCCGCTGACCAGAATGAGAAAAATTTTAAAACTGGTTAATTTTTCAACACGTTCAATAAAATATCCAACAAAAAATGCAGCAGGGATAAAACCAATCAAATAACCTGTTGTTGCTCCAGCAGTAAAGAAACTTGCACCAGAAAACCACGGAATTTTCATTATTCCACCGGTTAAATAAAAAATCTGACTCAAGCCACCAAATCTTCCAAGCAAAATCCCGCTTAATAGAACGACAAGAACCTGAAGGGTCACAGGTACTGGAGTAAAAGGTAATCTGATAATAATCTGGGCAGAAATTCCTGTGAAAAACGCAAAACACAAAGAAAGTAGAATCTTTTCTAAAATCCCGGTTGCGCTGATCCATATAAAATAATTTGACCACAATTTATCCCATCTTTTGATTGCCTGAAACATGTTTTACTCCTTTAACTAAATTTCTGACACAAATTTTGCTATTAGAGTACCAACCTCAGATGTACCCATCCCCATTTTTCCTGCCTCTAAACTTTTGATGTGTCCTTCAGAAAGTGCCTTGCAAATGGCTTTTTCAATACATTCTGCTGCTTCTTTTTCTCCAAGTGTTTCAAGCATCATACCGCCTGCTGCTATGGTTGCGATAGGGCAAATGACATTTTTCCCTGTGTATTTTGGCGCTGAACCATGAATTGGTTCAAACATACTTACTCCATGTGGATTAATATTTCCTCCTGCAGCAACACCAAGTCCACCCTGTGTAATTGCTGCAAGATCTGTGATAATATCGCCAAACATATTATTTGTGACCAGTACATCAAACCACTCAGGGTTTTTAACCATCCACATGCACGTGGCATCAACAAAAGCATAATCAAGTTTAATTTCAGGATATTCTTTCTGAACGTCCTGACATGTTCTTCTCCACAGGTCACCTGAAAAAGTCAAAACATTGGCTTTGTCAACACAGGTAACTGTTTTTTTCTTATTTCTCTTTTTCGCAAGTTCAAAGGCATATCTCACACATCTTTCAACGCCTTTTCTTGTATTAATATCAAGCTGGGTTGCAATTTCATCCTGTGATCCCTTTTTAAAAGTTCCACCAATTCCACAGTATGCTCCCTCTGTATTTTCTCTGACAACCACATAATCAATATCCTGTGGACCCTTATCTTTCAATGGTGTCCAGACGCCCGGGTATAATTTTACAGGTCTGAGATTAATGTACTGGTCAAGTTCAAATCGAATTTTTAGTAAGATCCCTTTTTCAAGAATTCCTGGTTTCACATCAGGATGCCCGATTGCTCCAAGATAAATTGCATCAAGTTTTTTAAACTCCTCAATTGCAGAATCGGGTAGTGTTTCTCCGGTTCTTAAATATCTTTCACCCCCGAAATCATAATTTATTGTTTCCAGCGAAAAAGAAAACCTTTTTGCAGCAGATTTTAATACCTCAAGCCCGGCACTGATGATTTCTGGACCAACACCATCTCCAGGAATCACACCTATTTTATATACTTTTCCTTTGCCCATGACATTAATCCTCCGCTTTTAACAATTTCCTGGAGAAATTCGGGATACTTGATAAAATTTCCCTTTTCTCCAGTGGTTAAATTAACAATTGTTCCTGTGTCAAAATTTACTTCAAGTATATCGGATTGTGAAATCTTATCAACAAAATCAGTTTCTACAATGGGTAATCCAATATTGATGGCATTTCTGAAAAAAATTCGAGCAAAACTCTTTGCAACAACAACTGATATACCACATCCCTTAATCGCAATAGGTGCATGTTCACGACTTGACCCGCAGCCAAAATTTTCTCCTGCAACAATAATATCATTAATAGAAACTTTTCTTGAAAAATCCGGAAAAATTGATTCCATACAATGACTGGCAAGTTCTTTTACATCAGTGGTATTTAAATATCTGGCTGCGATGATATCATCCGTATTGATATGGTCGCCAAACTTCCACACCTTTCCTTTTACAATCATTTTGTCACCTCATCTGGATGTGAAATCCTGCCTTTGATGGCAGAAGCCATTGCAACCTCTGGATTTGACAGATAAACAAAACTTTCAGGATGTCCCATTCTTCCTATGAAATTTCTGTTTGTTGTAGCAATTGCAACTTCTCCTTTTCCCAGCACCCCCATATGTCCACCAAGACAGGGGCCACATGTTGGAGGACTTATCACACAACCTGATTCAACAAAAATATCAATAAGTCCCTCTTTTATCGCCTGCTGATAGATTTTCTGCGTTGCAGGTATAATAATTGCTCTAACATCAGGATGAACCTTTTTACCTTTCGCAATCATTGCTGCCTTCCTCAAATCTGAAATTCTACCATTAGTACATGATCCAATCACAACCTGGTCAACTTTTACATTGGAGTACTCTCTGACATCTTTTGAATTGCTGGGAAGATGCGGAGCTGCCACCTGAGGAGTAATTGCACTGGCATCTATTTCTACCACATTTTCATATTTTGCGTCTTCATCACTGTAATAAAACACTCCCTTTTCCTTTGTAACCGAAGATAAAAACTCTCCTGTAATCTGATCAGGTGCAATAATACCATTTTTCCCGCCTGCCTCAATTGCCATGTTACAAATTGTAAACCTGTCATCCATTGGAAGTGATTTTATCGTTTCGCCTGTAAACTCCATTGCCCTGTATCTTGCACCATCAACGCCGATCTTAGCAATGGTATAAAGGATAATATCTTTTCCTCCAACAAATCTTGCTAATTTTCCTGTATAGACAAATTTAATTGTGGGAGGGACTTTCAGCCAGATTTTTCCTGTGATCATTGCAAATGCAACATCTGTGCTTCCAACGCCTGTTGAAAATGCTCCAATTGCTCCATATGTACATGTATGGCTATCTGCACCAATAATCAATTGTCCAGGTAATGTCAAACCCTGTTCCGGAAGCAAAGCATGTTCAATTCCAACCTTGCCAATTTCATAAAACAAGACATTTTGTTCTTTTGCAAAATTTCTCAAACGTTTAACCATTTCAGCACTTTTTATATCCTTGCATGGAGTAAAATGATCAGGAACAAGTACAATTTTTGAACTATCAAAAACCTGCCTGGCTCCTGCTTTTTCAAATTCTTCAATTGCAAGAGGTCCTGTAATATCGTTTGCAAGAACCAGGTCAACAGTTGCCTCAATAAATTGCCCCGGGAATGTTTCCTTTAATCCCGCGTGGTTTGCCAGAATTTTTTCTGTTATTGTCATTTAAAAAACTCCTGATTGATTTTTTATAAAGGTTTTATAAATAAATTTGTGAATCAGGCACCGCGATATTTTTTCTTTGTGATGGTCCTTCTTATAAAATATTGATTGATTGCGTGAAGATACGCTTTTGCGCTTGCTTCAATAATGTCTGTACTGATTCCTTTGCCTGCCACAGTGATACCATCTATCACAAGAGAAACCGCAACCTCTCCCTGTGCATCCTTTCCACTACTTATTGCGCTGATTTTATAGTCATTAAGTTTTGGACTCAATTTTACAATTCTGTCTATTGCTTTATAAAGCGCATCAACCGGACCATCTCCAAGTGAAGCGTCTTCGATAATCTTGTCCTTTTTACGAATTCTTACAGTGGCACTTGGAAGAGTTGATGAACCTGAAACAATATGAAAATATTCAAGTTGGTAGACAGGTTCAACAGCAGGTAATGTTTCTTGTTCAGCAAGAACAAGTAAATCCATATCATTGATTTCCTTTTTCTTATCTGCAAGTTTCTTGAATTGTTCAAAAATCTTGTTTAATGATTCATCATCAACATTGATCCCGAGGGATTTAAGTCTTAATTTCAATGCATGCCTTCCAGAGTGTTTACCGAGTACGAGAGTGCTTTCCGGAATCCCAACCATCTTTGGATGCATAATCTCATATGTCTGCCTGTATTTCAAAACTCCATCTTGATGAATTCCAGATTCATGTCTGAAAGCATTGTCACCAACAATGGCTTTATTTGGTTGAACAGGAATTCCAGTAAGAGATGAAACAAGCTTGCTGGTTCTATAAATGTGAGTTGTTTTAAGCCCAACATCCACATTATAATATTTTTTCCTGACAATAAGATTCATTGCAATTTCTTCAAGGGATGCATTTCCTGCCCTTTCGCCAATCCCATTAATCGTGCACTCTACCTGCCTTGCACCATTTTTTATAGCCGTGAGAGAATTGGCAACAGCCAGACCAAGGTCATTGTGACAGTGAACGCTTATCACAACATTGTCAGGTAAATTGTTTTTTAAATAGTTGATAAGGTTTCCATATTCTTCGGGTACTGCATAACCAACTGTATCAGGAATATTCACAGTCCTCACACCTTCATCAACTACAGTTCTACATACTTCTAAAAGGAAGTCAGGTTCTGTTCTCGTGGCATCTTCTGGTGAAAATTCAATATCGTCAATAAATTTTTTTGAAAATCTGACCATTTCCCTTGCTATTCTTATAATCTCATCCTTTGCCTTTGCCAATTTGAATTTCCTGTGAATTTCTGAAGTCGCAAGGAATAGATGCAGACGAGGTTTTCTGGCAGTTTCAAGGGATTTCAATGCAATCTCAATATCTTTTGTAACACAACGTGCAAGAGCACAAATTACTGGACCACTTACATGTTTTCCAATGATTTCAACTGCTTTGGCATCATCCTCAGAAGCAACAGGAAACCCTGCCTCTATAACATCGACACCAAGAAGGGCAAGTTGCTTTGCAATCGTTAATTTGGCATTGCTTGTCAAACTTGCTCCAGGAGATTGCTCCCCATCCCTCAATGTTGTATCAAAAAAAATTATTCTATCCATATTTATTCCTGCGGTTTTAAATGATGCTTAATTTATTTTATCTCAATTTGACAAAAAATGCAAAAATGAATATATTTATAACCATGAGGCAATTCAGAAAATTCACCATAATATTTGCTGGACTGCTATGTATCAGTGTGATGTTTGCTGGCTGTTTCTCCAGAAAACAGAAATCCACAATAGCCATCGATGAAAAGATGCTTCAGGAAGCTATTGAATATGGAAAGTCAAAAGCAGGTCTATCGTATTTTGAATTTGTTGAACCATGGAGCGTATATCTTGGATACGAAGTGGGAAAGGGCAGGGCAACAATTATTACACCATTTTTACAGGCAGCACAACTGGCAAAAAATGCTGAAGAAAAAAGATTAAAACCTGATATTAACATTATTAGAAAAGTAGTATCTGAAAAATACGATACCCTGAATTTTTCTGTCATTACTTATGGGAATGAACCAGATTCATCAAGGAGAATCCGCGCATATCTCATCTATGATAATAAAAGGATAGAACCGGTTTATGCTCATTTTCCTCCCTATGGAGAATTCAACCGAGATTATTACCAGCAGATCAATGGAGAAGTCAGATTCCCAAGAAAAGATATTCCTGAAAATGCAATTGTTAAATTATGTATTGAGTTTCTTCCCAAAGAACAAGAAACTGAACAATTCTCACACAAGGATCATAAGGAATCAGAAATCGTCGTTGGGAGGAAATCACCTGACCACATCGTTACAGAATTTGTTTTTGACCTTTCGAAATATAAATAATCAAGGGTCCTATGGAATACAGATATCTGAAAGAACCACTGGCAAGTTACATCGAACGACTTTCTGCCAGAACACCATGCCCTGGTGGTGGAAGCGCAGCGATCCTTTCTCTGTCATGTGCGTGCGCACTGGTGTTAATGGTATGCAATTTCACAATGGAAAGCAAAAAGGTAAGTCAGGAATCCAGTCAAATGGCAAAGAATATTTTTGATCAGGCAAGCAAACTTCAACCTTTTTTGAATAAATCAATCGAACAGGATAGTGTCCTCTATGAAAAAATTCAACAGACAATGAGAATTTCAAGACACAATCCCGAAATGGCTGATGAATATCAGAAAGCATTAAAGGAAAGCGCTGATTTACATGTAAAAATCCTTGACTGCTGTCAGGAACTTTTGAAATTGAACGAAATACTTTCCGAACATTGTAACCCATATCTTATCAGTGATGTTGGGGTATCTGTTGCTTTGATAGAGGGCTCAATAAAAGCAACAAAAATCAATATCCTGATAAACCTGAAGGAAATCAAAGACAGTGGCTATGTTTCCAGTGTCGAGAGTAAAATTGAACGATTATATCTTCCACTTCTGACCATGGCACAGGATGTGATGAAAAAAGTTGTAACAAAAATCAAGGAGGAAAAATGAGTGCAAGAATTCTTTCGGGAAAAGAAATCGCAGAGAAAATCAAGCAGGATGTTAAAAAGGAACTGGAGATATTAAAGGAAAAAGGAATTAAGCCAAAACTTGTTGCTGTTCAGGTTGGAGAAAATCCATCTTCACGTGTTTATCTCAATGCGCAGAAGAAAAGTTGTGAAGCAATGGGCATCGAACATGAAGTAAAAAATGTAAACCAGGATGCAACTGAAAATGAATTGATTCAGTTCATGCATACTTTGAATAATGACAGTTCTATCACAGGAATAATATTACAGCTTCCTTTGCCACAGGGAATAGATGTTAGAAAGGTTCAATCAAATATTGCTGTTGAGAAGGATGTTGAAGGTGTAAATCCTGCAAATCTTGGCTGGATTGTCTATGGAAGACCACTGCTTGCGCCGTGCACAGCGCTTGCAGTAAAAGAACTGATTGACTCTACAGGTGTTGACTTATACGGAAAAGAAGTTGTTATGGTCGGACACAGTGATATTGTAGGAAAACCTGTTTCCATGCTTCTTGTCGACAAATTTGCTACAGTAAGCATCTGTCATATAGGAACAAGCGAAAAGGGAATGCTGGAAACGCATGTAAGAATGGCAGAAATCCTTATAGTAGCAGTGGGCAAGGCACATCTAATAAAAGGTGACTGGGTAAAGGAAGGTTCAATCGTTATTGATGTTGGAATTAACAAACTTGGAGATAAAATTGTCGGTGATGTTGAATTTGATGTAGCAAAAGAAAGGGCTTGGTGGATTACACCTGTTCCTGGTGGAGTTGGACCTGTGACAACCGCAATTTTATTGAGAAACACAATCATAGCCGCAAAGATGTTGAACCGTCAGTAATTAACAGAGGAGGGTTTATGTTAACTGACCTTCAAATTGCACAGATGGCAAAAATAAAGGATATTAGAGAAATCGCAGAAAGTGCTGGTATTGATGAACAATATCTTGAGCTTTATGGAAATTATAAGGCAAAAGTTTCACTTGAAATATTGGAAAAAATTGAGAAAAATCCAGTGGGAAAATACATTGATGTCACTGCCATTACTCCAACACCCCTTGGTGAAGGTAAAACAGTTACTACTATTGGTTTATCACAGGCAATAGGGAAACTCGGGAAAACGGTTTTCACCTGCATCAGACAACCATCGCTTGGCCCTGTCTTTGGAATAAAGGGTGGAGCAGCAGGGGGTGGTTATTCTCAGGTAATTCCGATGGAAGATTTTAATTTACATTTAACCGGTGATGTGCATGCAGTTGGGCTTGCTCATAATCTTCTTGCAGCATTTATTGATAATTCCCTTCTTAAAAATAATCCGCTTGACATTGATATTCATTCAATTACATGGCCAAGAGTTGTTGATGTTAGCGATAGGGCATTACGTCATATCGTCATTGGTCTTGGAGGAAAAGAAGACGGCATACCAAGAGAAACAGGTTTTGACATTACTGTTGCTTCTGAAGTAATGGCGATTCTTGCTTTGACAACCGATATCTTTGATTTAAAAAAACGGCTTTCGCGAATTATCATAGGAACGACAAGAAATGGAAAACCTGTGACTGCAGAAGATCTGAAAGCATCGGGTGCTATGACAGTTCTGCTCAAAGATGCCATTAAACCAACATTGATGCAAACACTTGAACATACACCTGTATTTGTTCACGCAGGACCATTTGCAAATATTGCACATGGAAACAGTTCCATCATAGCTGACAGAATAGCAATCCGTCTTGCTGATTATGTTGTTACAGAAAGCGGCTTCGGTGCTGATTGTGGTTTTGAAAAATTTGCCAATATTAAGTGCAGATATAGCGGATTAAAACCAGATTGTGCGGTCCTTGTCTGCTCAATAAGGGCATTGAAAATGCACAGTGGCAAATTCAAGGTTGTACCTGGAAAACCACTTGATAAGGGACTTGTTGAGGAAAATCTTGAGGCAATAAGGGAGGGTTCGTCCAATCTTATCAAGCACATAGAGAATGTAAAACTCTTTGGTATTCCCGTTGTTGTGGCAATCAACAAATTTACCACTGACACAGAAAAAGAAATTGAACTGGTCAGAGAGATTGCGCTGAAAGCTGGGGCAACGGCTGCAGAAGTAAGTAACGTCTGGGCAGAAGGAGGCAGTGGTGGTATTAAACTTGCACAGCAGGTGATGAAGGCATGTGACGAAAAACATGATTTTCATTTCCTGTACAGTGTTGAAAAATCAATAAAGGAAAAAATTGAAATCATCGCAACAAAAATATATGGAGCTGAAAAGGTTTCCTATTCAAGTATTGCTGAAGAAAAAATCAAACGTTATACCCGCTGGGGATTTGGAAATCTTCCAATTTGCATGGCAAAGACACATCTGTCCCTGTCCCATGACCCAAATTTGAAAGGTGCGCCAAAAGGATTCACTTTACCTGTTGAGGATGTTCGACTTTCAGCAGGTGCTGGATTTATTTATCCTCTGTGTGGTAAGATAAGAACCATGCCCGGCCTTCCTACAGAGCCAGCAGGCATGCATGTAGATATTGATGAAAATGGAAAAATTGTCGGACTCTTTTAGGTGAATTATGCTAAAACTCGATACTATTATTGAACAAATTCGGCAACTCGGCAAACAATATAACATCACGCCATATCTTGTTGGTGGATACCTCAGGGATAAGTTTTTAAGACGTGCCAATCATGATATCGATATCATGGTTGAAAATGACGCATTAGAATTTGCACGACTGTTTGCAAAAGTATATGGGTATCCTTCTCCAGTATTTTATGGAAAATTTGGAACAGCAATGATAGAGATTGAAAAAAATAAGATTGAGTTTGCAACTGCGAGAAAAGAAAGTTATGACCAGTTTTCAAGAAAACCACACGTAAAACCAGCAACTGTTCTTGAAGACCTTGCAAGAAGGGACTTTACAATTAATGCAATGGCTCAAAATTTACTTACAGGAGAATTGCTTGACCCGTTCGGTGGTAAAATCGACATACGAAAGAAAATCATCCGTACCCCGGTTAACCCTGATATTACATTTTACGATGACCCACTGAGAATTTTAAGAGGAATAAGGTTTGCCACTGTGCTGAATTTTGCCATTGAAGAAAATACAAAGAAAGCCATGGCGAAGAATGTCAACCGTTTATCAATAGTCAGTCAGGAAAGAATTGCTGATGAAATAATGAAAATGATTGCAGCAAAAAAACCTTCAACTGCCTTTATCCTTCTTGATGAAATTGGAGCGCTCGACTTACTTATGCCAGAGATTGCTTCACTGAAAGAAAAGAAAACAGATCATCCATGTAAGGAACTCTTTGAACATACCTTACAGGTTCTCGATAATACTGCCAGATTAACAAAAAATCCTGTAATAAGAATAGCCGCACTTCTTCATGATATTGGAAAACCAAAAACATTAAAAATAGAAAATGGAAAGGTTTCTTTCCATAGACATGAAATTGTTGGAGCAAAAAAAAGTTTAGCGGTCTGTGAAAGATTGAAAATTTCCCAAAAGGATGCAGAGACAGTATCCATTTTAATAAAATATCATTTAAGACCCCACTTACTTGCAAAAGAAAATCCTACAGACAATGCCCTTGCACGCTTTATACGTGAAATAGGCACTCATATGAAAAGTTTATTTATCATTGCTCAGGCAGATATCACAAGCAAAAATGAAAAAAAGGTAAAAGAGGGCAGGGAGAAAATTATTGCACTCTACGAAAGAATAAAAGAACTGAACAGAAAAATGAAATTATCAAAATTCAAACTTGCAATTGATGGCTTTGTTATTATGGAAATTTGTGGGCTAAAACCAGGTAAACAGGTTGGTCTTGTCAAGAAAAAACTTGAAGAAATGGTTTTAAATGGAGAGATTGAAAACAAAAAAACGAAACTGAGAGATTATTTAAAAAAACACTGTAACGAATTACTTTCAGAGGTTGAAAATGGAAAAAAAGATAATGGATATTCTGTGGGCACCGTGGCGAATGAGTTTTGTCAGGAAGAAAAAACAAAAAGGATGTTTCCTCTGTCAGGCAAGTAAACAGGAAAAAGCAGTTGCTGTTTTATGGAAAGGCAGTTATTCAATAGTGGTTTTGAATATTTTTCCTTATAATAATGGCCATTTTATGATTGCTCCAATTGCTCATAAAGGTGATATAGAAAAACTTTCTCAGGATGAAATAAACGAAATGGCACACATATTGAAACGTAGCATAAAAATTGTTAATAAAACTCTGAAACCACATGGTTATAATATTGGAATGAATCTTGGAACGTGCGCTGGCGCAGGAATCCCGGATCACCTGCATATTCATGTAGTTCCAAGATGGATCGGTGATACAAATTTTATGCCTGTCATTGCGTCTACAAAGGTAATACCGCAATCAATTGAAGAATTGTCAAAGGTATTGAAAAAGGAATTTTTAAAAATTTAAAAGGAACTCATATGTATATTGCTGATTTTCATATTCATTCGAAATACAGTCGTGCAACAAGTAAAAACATGGATATTGAACACTGTACAACATGGGCAAAACATAAGGGTATTTCTATGCTTGGAACAGGGGATATCACACACCCACTCTGGTTTGCGGAAATGAGAAAGAAATTGAAACAATCAGATAGAGAAGGAATCTATACATTTGATGGTGTTGATTTTATTTTAACAGGAGAAGTCAATAACATCTTTCCGAAAGATAATCAGGTAAGAAAGATTCACAATATTGTGTTTTTTTCATCATTTGAAGGTGCTGAAAAATTTAATAAGGAACTGGAAAAATTTACTGAACTTCTTATTGATGGTAGACCCATTCTCCAGATTGATGCAAGAACCCTTGTAAAAATGGTCAGGGATGCGGATCCTGAAGGTTTTGTAATCCCTGCACACATCTGGACACCCCATTTTTCCCTTTTCGGGTCAAACTCAGGATTTGATAGGATTGAGGATTGCTTTGAGGAAGAAACAGATAGCATTTTTGCACTTGAAACCGGGTTGAGCAGTGATCCTCCGATGAACTGGATGATTTCTGCACTTGATAAATTTGCCCTTGTTTCAAATTCTGATTCGCACTCACCGCAAAAAATCGGAAGAGAAGCGAATGTTTTTTCTGCTCCTTTTAGCTTTAAGGAGTTGAAAGATATTCTCAAAAAAAATGATAAAACACGCTTTTTGTTCACAATTGAGTATTTCCCTGAAGAGGGAAAATATCACTATGACGGACACAGGTTATGTAAAATAAGATTCTCCCCGGAAGAATCAATAAAAAACAAACTCATATGTCCTGTATGCGGTAAAAAAGTGACTGTTGGTGTGTTGCACAGGGTGATGAGTCTTGCTGATAGAAAAAGCCCTGATGAAGCAAAAAATAGAATAGGATTTAAACGACTTGTACCCCTTGACCAGATTATTGCTTCAGTTTATCAGAAAGAAGTTGAATCAAGTTTTACACAGAATCTGTATTTGCAAACAATATCGAAACTTGGTCCAGAAATGAAAATCCTCCTTGAAGTTCCTGAACAGATCCTTTTTTCAAACCTCCCCAGAGAACTTGCAACAGGAATAAAACTTGTCAGGGAGGAAAAACTTATTGTTATACCGGGCTATGATGGAGAATTCGGTACAGTCAAAATTAACCCCCTATTATCTGAAAATCAGGTCCAGCAGACCCTTTTTTAAAAAACTGCACAGTATCCTGATTTTGATTGAAGAAAACAGGTTCCTTTCATTAACATGGGCATTGATATTCTTTCCAGTTTCACTGATATGGTTACTCGGCTGCCACATTAAATATTTAACAACAAAAAAAAGATTTATTGATATACCTGTCATATCGATAGGAAATCTTGAGGCAGGTGGTACAGGTAAAACTCCATTGACAGTGGAAATCGGAAAAATTTTGAAAAAATTTTTTTCAAAGATTTATGTTGTCTGTTACGAAAAAAATCAAAAAACAAAGGATGAGGGTCTTGTGATCGCAAATAAATTATCAGAGATCAGGGTTGTTTCAGGGAAAAATCGTAAGAAACTTTTCTGGCAAATGATTAAAGACAAACCCGAACTTGTAATTATGGATGACGGTTTTCAATACTTTGAAATTAATAACAAGATTGATATCGTTATTTTAGACCCTGAAACAAAAACAGACTTTTTAATTCCAGCAGGAAGAATGAGATTTCCTATCAGTTTTCTCAAGTATGCTGATATTATCATTGTGAAGAAAGGATTGAATAAGAAAAAACATTACAAAAAATTCTTAGAAAAACTTGACCGATTCGGTAAACCTATTTTTACGGCTAGATACATTCCATTATATCTGGCTGATGTGTCCGGTGCCAAAGTTCCACTATCAGTAATTGAAAATAAAAGAATACTTGCACTGTGTGGAATTGCAAAACCGTCCAGTTTCATAACAATGCTTAAAGATTTTCATCCCCTTGAAATTTATGCAGCAGTTTATCCTGATCATTTTTCCTATACACAGATAGACGTGCAGGAGATAGAAAAAATTTTTAAGACATTAAATCTTGACTTATTGATAACAACAACGAAAGATTTTGTCAAACTTAAAAAATTTGAACTAAAAGTACCTGTTGTTTCTCTTGAAATTAAATTTGAAATTGAACAGCAAGAAAAATTCAAGAAATTAATGCTGGATAAACTACAATTGAAATAAAAAAAATTTGTGGTATAATAAATAAGAATGGAACGATTTGAGCCCAAAAAATTTGTTTCAAAGAAAGTCCAAGCCCTTCGTTCATACGCGAAAGGAAGGAAAATTCTTGTTGCTGTTTCCGGAGGCATCGATAGTCTTGTCTGCTTTGAAATCGCCAGAAATGCCTCAATAAAAGTCCAGGAACAGATTATTCCCCTCATTCTTGACACTGGCTTATTACGACAGAATGAGGTAAAAAACACAGAGGAATACTTCAGAAAAAAATATGGTATTGAATTACAGAAATGGGATGTTCAGGACAGATTTTTCTCATCACTTAAGGGAATCATTTCATCTGAAGAAAAAAGGAATATTTTCAGAGATGTATTTTACAGAACAATGGGGCAGGCATTAAGAAGTTATTCAGCAGAAATTCTTGTTCAGGGAACAGTATTACCAGATATCATAGAAACACAGCGAGGGATAAGAATACATTTTAATGTTTTGAATGAAGCAGGCATAAATCCTCAAAATTATGGCCTGACAATCTTTGAACCATTGAAGGAATTAACAAAAAACCGCGTAAAAATGGTAGCAAAAACTCTATCAATCCCACCGAAGTTTCTAAGGTTGCAACCATTCCCGGGTCCTGGATTTGCAATCAGAATCACAGGCGAAATTACCCATGAACGTGTTGAAAAAATCAGGATAGCAACAGCCATCGTAGAATCTGAATTATCCAGCCCAAAAATTTATCAGGGTTTTCCTGTGTTACTGGTTGACAGGGTTCCTGGAATTCATAATGATACGGTTGTAACCGGGGATGTGATTGCGATAAGAATTATTGAGACAAAAGATTACCTGAGTGCCCGACCATACAGAATTCCGTGGCCCAAAATTGAAAAGATTACAAAAAGAATTTTAAATGAAGTTCCCGGGGTAGTAAGGGTGCTTTATGATGTAACACCAAAACCTCCTGGCATGATTGAATTTGCATAATAATTTCCTTTTTATTCAACAAAAACCAAAAATGGTGGGAATTATACATTACGGAGCCGGAAATATTTTCAGTGTTTTAACAACTGTGGAAAGATATGGCGAAAAGGTAACCATCATATCAAAGCCGGGCTTGCTGAAAAAAGTTGACAGGATTATTCTCCCTGGAGTTGGTTCTTTTGACCCAGGAATGAAATTTCTTATTGACACAGGACTTTACGAAGAAATAAAAGATGAAATAAAAAAGGGTAAAATGTTTCTTGGGATATGTCTTGGAATGCAAATGCTTTTCGAAAGTAGTGAGGAAGGAAAACAAAAAGGACTGGAGTGTATCGAGGGCAAGGTACAAAGATTTCCCAATCAACACGGGCTCCCTGTTCCTCATATGGGATGGAATTCAGTAAACATCACAGGGAACTCTGAAATTTTCAATAACATTCCAGACGGTTCTTTTTTTTATTTTGCACATTCATTCTACCCTGTTGTTAAAAATAAGAAAATGGTAATCGGACAAACAGAATACGGTATAAAATTCGCGTCCTGCGTACAAAAAGATAACATTATAGGTGTACAATTCCATCCAGAGAAAAGTGGAAAATATGGATTGCTTTTCATTCAGAACTACTTAAAATTATAAAAAATGCTTACAAAAAGAATAATTCCCTGTCTTGATGTAAAAGATGGAAAGGTCGTCAAAGGAATTCATTTCGAGAATTTAAGGGAAGCAGGAGAGGTTGTTACATATGCAAAATATTACAGCGATGAGGGAGCAGATGAACTTGTATTTCTTGATATCAGTGCAACACTGGAAAAGAGGAAAACAGTGAAACATCTGGTCAAGAGTGTTGCTTCAAATATCTCAATTCCTTTTACAGTGGGTGGAGGAATAAAAAACATTTCTGATATTCAGATTCTGCTCGAAAACGGAGCGGATAAAGTTTCCATAAATACTCAGGCAGTAAAAAAACCACGCCTCATACATGATTGCGCGAAAAGGTTCGGAAGCCAGTGCATTGTAGTAGCAATTGATGCCAAAAAAAAAGAAAATAACAAATGGGAAGTTTATATTGAATCAGGAAAAAGTCCCACTGGCATGGATGTACTCGAATGGGCAAAAAAGGTTGAAGACCTCGGAGCAGGTGAAATATTGCTTACCAGTATTGATGCTGATGGAACGCTTGCAGGATATGATATTGATCTAATGAAAAAGGTCACAGAAAGAGTGAAAATTCCTGTAATTGCTTCAGGAGGTGCAGGTTCGTTACAGCACATTTATGATGTACTGGCATATGGTAATGCTTCTGCTGTACTTTGTGCAACTATTCTTCATTTCAAACAGATTACAATACGCCAGATAAAGCAATTTCTTTTTGATAAAAAAATCCCGGTGAGGATTATCTAACACATATGAAACTTCTTGTTCTTGATGATGGAATACCAGGAAACACCAATCAGGCACTTGGAATTGCAGAATCTTTAAACTGTATGTTCGAAGTTTATCCAGTAAAACTCAAAGGACTTTCTTACACCTTACCTGGAAGAAAAGGTTCTGTGAAAATTGCTTCAAAAATTATTGCATTACTTGTTTCCGTCAGAGCTTATAAATTAGCACTGAAAATTTTTGGTTATTTTTCAATAAATTCTTTCCCTGAAGGACAATTTGATATTGTAATTTCTGCTGGCTCATATCTTGCACCTTTAAATCTTGTTATTTCAAGAAGATTGAAAGCAAAATCTGTTTGCATAATGACGCCAGAATGGCTACCGATTGGTCTTTTTGACCTCCTCATCATTCCGATGCATGATGCAATCCGCTATCCTCGACTAAAAAAATTCAATAATACTTTTTTCACTTTTGCCGCACCAAATAGAGTGAAACCTGAAAAACTCGAAGCGGAAAAATTGAAAATAAAAAAAGAAATAAAAATTCCTGATGATTCAATAAAAGCAGGAATTATCATTGGAGGTAATGACCAGAATTACCTCATTGACTTAGATTGGGCTAAAAAGTTTTTAGATGCCATTGAAAAAGTAAAAGGAAAAACATCATTTTTTCTTACAACTTCGAGAAGGACTTCAGAAGAAGTTGTTAAGTACTTTCAAAACAGCACATCAAAAAACCATTTCATCTATCAGGAGTTTCCAGGAATCAGTTCTACTTCGTATTATTTTGGAATTCTGGGAGTATGTGATATTCTTTTTGTAACTGAAGACAGTATCACAATGATATCTGAAGCATGCTCAACCGGGAAACCTGTCATTGTTGTTGGAGTTAAAAGGAAAAAAAGAAAACTGGTTTTTGATATGACCATAGAAAAACTTGCGCAAAATGGTTATTGCAAATACATTGGTTTTGATGAATTTGAAAAAATTCCTGAAATTGCGAGCAATGCAATCAGTCATTCAAATTACCCGATTTTAAATGAGTCACAAAAATGTGCGCAGAAAATTATGCAATTGATAAATTAGAACGAATTCTGATTGTCGGAAGTAGTAACCCTGAAATCACCTTTTTACTTTTGCCAGCTATAAAACAAATCAGGGAACAAAACAGGAATTCAAAATTCGACATCGTTGCAGGTACAGGATGTGAAAAAATTTTAAAAGAAACAGGATGGTTTGAAAGAATTATTATCTGCGGGAAATTTTCTCCCATTAAAATTTACAGAAACACCTGCAGGGAAAAATACAAAATGGTTATTGCCTTTCGACCATCAATAATTCCTTATATTGTGCGTGCCGAGAAAAAATTCGTATTTTTGCCGAACAGATTATTCACAGACAGATTTTTCACCCATGAAAGTGTCAAATATTTAAAACTCATAGAACCAGTTTTCGGAAAACCAAAAGAAAACGAACTTTATTTTCCAATTTCAGAATCGGACAGAGAAAAAATGAAAGAATTTTTAAAAAGCAATAATATTACTGGCTCAACAACAATAATTGCAATCCATACAGGTGATTCAAAAACTCCTGACCAATGGGACGCAAGCAATTATGTTAAACTTATCGATGTCCTGATTGACGAATACAATGCAAAAGTTTTTTTGTTTGGTGAAATTCATTCTTCTTTGATAAAAGAAATAATTGCTGCCAGCAAACACAAAGATTCCATCCGGGATATGTCTGAAATGATCAACCTTCGTGAAATCGCAGCATTTTTATCAAGAACAAATCTTGCAATTACAAGAGATGGAATTTTTCTCTATATTGCCTGCAGTATGAAAACACCTGTTGTCAGTATTTTTGGAGCAGGAAACCCTTACAGATTTGGTCCGATTGGAACAAGATATATCAATATTCATGCTCAAATTGATTGTTTCCCATGCGATAAGAAAAGACCTTGTAAAAGAAATTACAGATGCATAAAAAGCATTGAACCAGAGAATGTCATTGAAGCATCCCGACTCATTCTTGACGAAGGTAAACAACTTTTCCTTTTTGAATGACATGAAAGTATTTCTCATGATTCCTGAAATGGACCTTGGCGGTGTTGAAGAAGGTACTTTTGACCTGGCAAGGGGCATGAAAAACATCGGTATCGATGTTACTATCATTTCAGGACCTGGAAGGTATATTCCCCTGATTGAAAAAGAAAAGTTAAAATGGTTTAATCTTTCCACAAAAAATAAAACACCTCGGGTTTTCCTGAAATCCCTAAAAATATTAAAGGATTTGATCAATCAGGAACAACCTGATATCCTCCATTGCAGAAGTAGATTCCCTGCATGGGTTGGATATTATGCCACTGGTAAAAACTCAAGGACAAAATTTGTAACAAGCATACATGGATTTTATAAATGGTCAATTTATAGCAGGATTCTTGCACGTGGGGAAAGAATCATCGTCATCAGCGATTCCCTGGGTGATTTTGCCGTCAAAAAACTTGGTGCAGATCCTGCATGTGTAAGGATTGTCCATAATGGAATTAAATTTGAACCGTATATTAATATCAAGAAGAAGCAGCACCAGAAATTTATTATTGCAGGCGTTGGAAGATTGACAAAACTGAAGGGTTTTCAAAATCTTATGCGTGCAGTATCTATTGTAAAAAAAACCAATCCCGATATCAGACTTTACCTCATAGGTGACGGACCTTATAAAAAACGACTTGAATCACTTGACAGAAAATTAAACATCAATACAAATTTTTTACAGGGAAAAATGTCTGATTTTCTCTCAGACATAGACCTTCTCGTAGCGCCACACATAGAAACTGAGACACTGAAAAGCGGGGTTATTCCGTGGCTGGGCAGGGCTGTTTATGAAGCACAATTGAGCTGTACTCCAGTAATTACAACACTGCGCGGGGTCCCGTATGGCGCATTTATAAAAACAGATACGGAACTATTGGTTCCACCCTGCGATGTTCCTGCCATGGCTAAGGCAATAAACTACGTAATCAATAATCAGGAAGAGATGAAAAAAATCGCATTCAGGGGAAGAGATTTTGTTATTGAACATTTTTCAATTGAACAGATGGTTAAAAAAACGGTTCAAGTTTATCAAGAACTATTACACGAATGAATCGTATACTTCTTATAAAAACAGGCGCATTCGGAGATATGATTCTTTTGTCAGTATCAGTAAACATCCTGCACCAAATTTTTCCTGGTTCTGAAATTTATCTTCTTACTTCTGAAAATTATGCAGAAATTTATAGATACTGCCCGATAATAAAAAAAATCTTCACACTTTCTCGAGATAATAATATTGTAAAATTTTTAAAATTGTTCATGAACCTGAGAAAAATGAAATTTGATATTGTCTTTGACCTTCAGGGCAATCTGAAAACAAACTTTTTTTCGTTTCTGGCTGGTGGCACAAAAACAGTAGGTCTATATAGAAGACCCATTGGAAAAATATTTCTTACAGCATCTGTAAAAAAATTTTCTGGTGTCAATCCTGTTGAATTTCAAATAAGGTTCTGGAGAAAAGTTATAAATTATTGTGGTGATGGAAAATTACAAATATGGATACCTGAAGAAAAAAAAGAAAAATTTCACTTTTTTCTTGATATCAATGGCCTTGAGGAAAAAAAATTTATCGTTTTCCATCCATCTGCATCAAAGGAATGGAAAACAAAACTCTGGAAAACTGAATACTGGGTTGAACTTGGAAATTTTTTTACGAGAAAAAATTTTCCTGTGGTAATTATCGGTGATAAAAATTCCGTAAAATTGAACAAAAAAATTGCAAGATCGATCCAGGGCAGGGTAGTTGACCTATCAGGTAAAACAGACTTTTTTGAAACTGCTCTCTTATTGAAGAATGCTAAATTTTTTATTACAACTGATAGCGGTCCAATGCATATGGCAGCAGCAACAGGCACTGAAACGATTGCAATCTTTGGGCCAACAGATCCGGGGTATCATTGTCCACCAGAAGTAAAATATGTGAAACCACATATCAGTTGTTTCCCGTGTTATAAAAAAAACTGTTCCAGTCATTTATGTATGAAATCCATTACTCCAGATATCCTTACATCCATGCTAAAAATTGAAAATTGAAGAATACAGTGTATAATTTTGCTATGAAAAATATTACAGGAATTATACTCGCAGGCGGAAAAAGTTCACGGTATGGGTTAAAAAAACAAAAGTTTCTTGTTGAGTATCAGGGAAAACCCATAATTGTCAGGATTGTTGAAGCAATAAAACCTGTGGTCGGTGAAATTATCGTGGTTACAGGACCAGAAAATTCGGAAATAAAGCAAGTACTGAGCCATTTTAACAATATCAAATATGCAATTCAAAAGGAACCACTCGGAACAGGTCATGCACTTTTGTGTGTGGAAAACTGCTTCAAAGAAATGGATAAAACACTTCTTGTTACCTTTGCTGATAAACCACTTGTTACAACTGAGACATTTAAAAAACTTATTGAATTTCATATCAAAAATCGTGCTGATATAACAATAGCAACTGCAATTCTTCCAAATCCTGGAAGTAAAGGTAGAATTATAAGGAAAAATGGTAAGTTTGAACGTGTGGTAGAGGCACGCGATGCTGACGAATCAATACTGAACATAAAGGAAGTTAATGCAGGCTTCATCGTGTGCCAGTCAGGTTCAATATTCAATCAGTTAAGAAAAATAAAAAATGAAAATGCTGCAGGAGAATACTATCTAACAGATGTCTATGCTGAATTTGTTAAGGATGGAATGAGAATTCAAACAGTTGAAATTCCAGCCGAAGAAAGCTGTGATATTAACACCGTTGAAGAACTTAAAAGGATTGAGCAATGGATACACTCAGTGAAGGAACAAAGTATGTAAAAGCAGGACTTATTGGTGCAGGTTACTGGGGAAAAAATCTCATAAGAGTTTTTCATCAAGAGGGAGTACTTCATACAATATGCGATTCAAATGAAAAACTACTGAAAACCTACAAAGACATTTATCCTGATGTTAATTTTACGGTAAATATTGAAAATATCATCAATCATAAAGATATAAATGCAATTGTTGTTGCAACACCTGCCTCCACTCACTATTCAATTGTGAAACTTGCTCTCGAAAATCATAAGCATGTATTCTGTGAAAAACCACTGGCTCTCAATGTAAAAGAAGCAGAAGAACTTGTGAAAATTGCTGAAGATAAAAAACTTATCCTGATGGTGGGGCATATTTTACATTATCATCCAGCAGTGAAAAAATTAAAACAGTTATTAAAAGCAGGAGAACTCGGGGATATTGAATATATGTACTCAAATAGAACCAATATTGGCAGAATCAGGCATGAAGAAAATATTCTCTGGAGTTTTGCCCCGCATGATATTTCTCTGATGCTCTCCCTGACAGGATGTTTACCTGCAACTGTTATTTCTCATGGTGGTATTTTTCTACCACATAATGTTGAAGACGTAACCCTCACATTCTTTTGTTTTCCGGGCAATATCAAAGCACATATTTTCGTTTCCTGGCTCAATCCATTCAAGGAACAAAAATTTGTAGTAATCGGGAATAAAAAAATGGCTGTGTTCGATGATACAGAAAGAGAAAAAAAACTTGTAACTTACCAGCACAAAATTTCGTGGAATGAAACTGAAGTTCCTGCAATTGAAAAGGCAGAAGCAGAAATAATTGAAATAGAAAAAACTGAACCACTTAAAGAAGAAGTAAACCATTTCATTAGTTGTGTCACCAATAAAGAAAAACCTTATACTGATGGTTATGAGGCATTGAATGTTTTGAAAGTTCTTGAAATGGCTGAAAATTCATTGAAGTCGTCCTGTAAAAATCAAAATGTTTGATTACAGAACATTTGATGACATAGATTACAAAGGTGGATTGCATAGATTTTGAAATCAAAGATTCATTTATCGATAATGTTAAAACTTCACTTAACGGTGTGCTCACGCACAATGAACACTGAACAGGAGGGAAAATGAGTAAGCATTTTGTGCATCCATCGGCTTTTATTGATGATAACGTTGAAATTGGCGAAGGGACAAAAATATGGCATTTCTGTCATATTCTATCCCATACAAAAATTGGTAAAAATTGCGTTCTCGGTCAAAATGTGATGGCTGGGCCTGATGTTATCATAGGAAACAACTGCAAGATTCAAAATAATGTTTCCATATACAAAGGAATAACACTTGAAGACGATGTTTTCTGTGGACCATCCTGTGTTTTTACTAATGTCATAAATCCAAGGGCATTTATTGAAAGAAAACACCAGTTTAAACAGACACTTGTAAAAAAAGGAGCAACCATCGGAGCAAATGCAACAATCGTATGTGGAAATACAATAGGCAGGTATGCTCTTGTTGGAGCAGGTGCAGTTGTCACACGCGATGTTTCTGACTATGCTCTTGTGGTAGGCGTACCTGCAAAACAGATTGGCTGGGTATGTAAATGTGGATGTACCTTAAAAAAAGAAAATGGGTTTTTCCAGTGCCCTGAATGCGGGAATACTTATATTATAGAAAAGGATGCATTGAAACCAGTGAATGAAAAATAGGAGCAAACAATGAATATACCGATGCTTGATTTAAAAAGACAGTATGACTACATGAAAAAGGATATCGATGATGCAATCAGTAAGTGTCTGAATCATCAACAATGGATTATGGGACCTGAAGTATATGATTTTGAAAAGAACTGTTCAGAATTTCTTGGTATAAAGCATTGTATCGGATGTAGCTCTGGAACAGAAGCCATTGTGCTGGCATTACGTGCAATAGCAATCAGCCAGGGTAAAGAATTTTTTTCAAAAGATGACCTGATTATCACAACTCCGTTTACTTTCACAGCAACAGGAGATGCAATCTTAAGGAGTGGTGCCACACCAGTATTTGTTGATATAGAGCTCAACTCGTTCAATATCGCCCCTGAAAAAATAAAAAAGTATCTTGAAAATGACAAAAAGAAAAGGGTTTGTGGCATCGTTGTTGTTCATCTGTACGGAATTCCATGCAATATGGATGAAATATGCAAACTGGCTTCTGAGCATGGTGTTTTTATAATCGAAGATGTTGCCCAGGCATTTGGTGGGAAATGGAAAGAGAAAAAGCTCGGAACCATAGGAAATGCTGGTGCTTTCAGTTTCTTCCCGAGTAAAAATCTTGGATGCTTTGGGGACGGTGGAATGGTTTCAACATCTGATGATAAAATTGCAGAAATCGTAAGAATACTGATTAAGCACGGAGGAAAAGACAAATATAATGTTGATTTCCTTGGTTATAATGCTCGACTTGACACAATTCAAGCAGCAGTACTTCTTGCCAGAATGAAATTTGTTGATGAATTTAACAACAGAAGAAAATCAATTGCAAAAAGATACAATAATTTTCTTTCCGAAATAAAAGAAATTAAAACACCTGAAATCAAAGAAGGAAGTGTGTTTCACCAATATACAATCAGGGTTCCTGAAGAAAAGCGAGACACCCTTCAAAAATTTTTAAAGGAAAAAGGAATATCAACAATGGTATATTATCCTGTGTGCCTGCATGAAATGAAACTTTTTAACAATAGAGCAATATTTGAAAATCTTTCCAGCGCTGAAAGGGTATCAAGACAGGTAATAAGTTTACCGATAGACCCATTAATGACAGAACAAGAGCAGGATTACGTCATCGCAAATATCAAAGAATTTTTTCAAAAAAATTATGGTGTGTAATTACAGATGAAAATACTTTTTTTGCCATCATGGTATCCTTCAGAATACAATCCGGTTAAAGGAATTTTTATAAAAGAACATGCGAAAGCCGTTTCTCTCTTTAATGATGTTGTAGTACTGTATTTAGAATATGATGGAAACATCAAAACATTATGGAAAACTTTATCAGATAGAAAGGAAGATGGAATAAGAACTATCAGAGTAAAATACAGAAAATTGTTGATTCCTAAAGAAATTACTTATTCTCTCATCACAATAAAATTATTCAGAAAAATATTGAACAGCGGATGGAAACCTGATATCATTCATGCCCATATCTTTCTGGCAGGACTTCCTGCAGTTTTACTTGGAAAAATTTATAATCTTCCTGTAATTGTTTCAGAACACTGGAGCGTTTTTACTCGCAGTAAATTAAGCAAATCAAAAATATCAATGGCACGTTTTGTGTTTAATAGGGCGAAGATAATTCTTCCGGTAAGCAAGAACCTGGAAAAGGCGATAAAATCCTGCGGAATTAGAAACAGGTTTGAAGTCATACCTAATGTTGTCAATACTGACATTTTTTATCAAGAACCCAAAAATTATAAAAGCAAAATAAAAAACATATTATTTGTGGGTTCTCTATCTGAAACGAAAGGACTGTCATATTTACTCCAGGCTATAAATGTGCTCGCAAAAAAAAGAAAGGACTTTATTCTTGATATCATCGGAGACAGCCGTGATAGAAAAAGATATGAAGATCTATCACGGGACCTGAAAATTGATGAAATGGTTAAGTTCCATGGGCTTAAATCAAAGGATGATGTGGCAAAGCTCATGAAGCAATGTGATTTTTACGTTCAACCATCCGTGGTGGAAACATTCGGCATTACGTTTATAGAAGCTATGGCATGTGGTAAACCTGTCATTGGTACAAAAATACCGGTTCTTGAAGAAAAAATAAATCAAGAAAGAGGAATTCTTATCCAACCCGGAAATGTTCAGGATCTTGTGAATGCGATAGATTATATGTTAGACCATTATCAAAATTATTCTTCTGAAAAAATATCCCTGTATGTAAAAGAAAACTTCACTTACGAGGTCATTGGAAAGAAAATTGATAATATTTACAGAGATATTCTATGTGCAAAAAAATAGAGGATTTTGTGTTAAAAGATTTTTATGTTCTGGTGGACTATCTGGCAGAGCATAAAAAATTGAAAAATCCAGAAAAATATAAAAATAATTTTGCGGCATTTCTATTGCATGCTCGTCATATCAAAACATATGAAATTATCTCACCTTTCTGTATTAACAAAAAAGTACTTGACATAGGGTGTTTCATTGGTTATGGTGAATCTATTATTAGCCCACAGGCAAATTTAATAGTTGCCATTGACAGTGACGCTGAAGCAATCAAATTCGCAAGAGAAAATAGAAATCTGCCGAATGTTGAATTTTTAAATATAGAAGCAAAAAAATTACCATATAAAGATTTTTCATTTGATGTCATTATTGCTTCACAGGTTATTGAACATATCCCTCCAGAAGAAATCAACGAATTTCTTTCAGAAGTGAAAAGGTTACTTGTTGACAGAGGAATTTTTATTGTCGTAACGCCCAATAGAAAATTCAGATTACCATGGTACCAGAAGCCATTTAATTCAGAACATTATCAGGAGTTTACAGCACGAAGTTTTTTACAAATATTAAAAAGGACATTCAATAATGTTCAAATAAATGGTCTGAGAGCAAGCAACTGGATTGAAGAAATAGAAAGACAGAGAGTTCGTAAAACAATTTTAACAAAGATAAAAAAACTCCTGAGAAAATTTTATTCAAAAATGAAACAGGAGAAAACTGAAACAACGTTCAGTAAATTGTTTGAAAAATTTTCAATGGATGATTTCTATCTTGTGGAACAAAAAAACCTGGTTGAAAAATCCATGGAGTTAGTCGGCATTTGCAATAAATAATAAGTCGTAATTTTTAACAGCATTCTGTTATTGCATCAAACATGATACAAATTTTTCTCCATTACATTGATAACATATTTAGCAATTTGTCTAATACTGTGTTAACATATATAGCAACTGGAGGTTCCTGATCCTGAATGACATTTTCAAAGACCTATGAATCAGAAATTATCCATTACAGTCGGGTAAACTATTAATCAAAAACCGAGAAAACAAATTAATGGAAAAAAAAGTTCTCTACATAACATATCATTTTCCACCATCAAAAAAAGTTGGAGCAATTCGGGCAAGAGGATTTGCAAAATATCTACCTGAATTTGGCTGGGATGTCACTGTTCTAACAGTTCTTCTTCCTGATTACCCAGAAAAAGATTTCAATATTATAGAAACACACCCGCCATATCAGAAATTCCTTCCATATATTTTTAATTCAAAACTGCGTAAAAGAATTAAAGAAATTAAAGGACCATTGCCGTGTTTTCGTACGAGAATTTATTCCTTTTTCAGGGGAATGATAGACATTCCTGATAGTAGAATTGGATGGTTCCCGTTTGCGGTATCAGTTGGTGATCAAATTATCAAAAACAATAAGATTCAGGCAATTGTGAGCAATTTTGGACCTGCAACCTGTCATATTGTAGCATCTGATTTAAAAAGAAGAAATCCAGAAATTTTCTGGCTTGCTGATTTCAGGGATCCATGGACACAATTCAGAAAGAATTCCCTGAGGACAACATTTGAAAAAAAACTCGAAAAAAAAGTCCTTGAAAATGCAGATGCTTTATCCATTGTTTCTGAATATCTTGCTGAAAAATTAAAAGAAAACTATCCACAAAAACCTGTTTTCGTTATTCCCAATGGCTTTGATCCAGAAGAAATGTCTTATGATGAAATGTCGCCAGCAGATTATTTTACGATTACATATACTGGTTCAATGCATCCAGTGGTAAAAAATCCATCAATGCTTTTTAATGCCCTGAGCAATCTTGTCAAAAAGAATGCTATTACAAAAACTGATTTTGTTCTTGACTTTTATGGTGAAGGACAAAACTGGATTCTTGAACTTGCTTTGAATTACGGGCTTCAGGATATCGTAAAATACCACGGTAGAAAACAAAGAAATGAAATCATTCATATTCAAAGGAAAAGTCAATTGTTACTGCTCATTACACAACAATCTTCAGGTGAAGAAGGCACCCTTACTGCAAAAATCTTTGAATATCTTGCAGCCCGGAGACCCATTATCTCAATTGGCGAAAAAGGCGGAGAAGTAGAAAAACTTTTAAAAGCAACAAACGCCGGTATTCATTGCAGAACAACAGAGGAGATTGAAAATTTCATTCTTAAAACATACCTTGAATGGAAAAACTCAGGGATTGTAAAATACTGCGGAATAAAAGAGGAAATTATGAAATTCAGCCATATTGAAATGGCAAGAAAATTTGTAAATATTCTGGAGAAAAAATGGTGAATGAATGTGTACGGGAAACTCTCAAATTACTTTTGCACTCTTTCGAGTATCCAGATTATGAACTTACCAGATTCATTTCTACTGTGAAAATCAATTTAATAGCAGACAGGCTCTATCTTATAAAAAAGACGCTGTCTACGAATTATAAGAATACCCAGTACTTCACAGTTGTTAAGAAAATTGAGAAAATTAGGATGATGTTCCAGGAATTTTCAAACATTGAACTGAAACATTCTGAAAATCTATTTCTTATCAGGGTTGATGATTTTCCTCACTGGGAATATGGAACTGAAAAATTCGAAAGATTCGCCTCAATTTTTGAAAAAAACAGAATAAAATTTTTACTTGGTATAACTCCCATGTTAAGCAAAAATCGGCATAATCCATACGAAAGAGATTTTTCTCCATTGACTGATAAAGAAATCTCAACAATAAAAAAATTCTCAGTAATAGAAATTGCACTGCACGGCCTCACCCATCAAACATTAAAAAATAAATACCATTCTGAATTCATGGGGTTAGCAGAAAAACAAACAAAAGAAAAACTCGCCAAAGGAATTCAAGTACTGAAAAGTTTTAACCTTTTTCCAGTTGCTTTTATCGCTCCATTTGACACCTTTGATAAAACAAACTTTCAAATTTTTACATCTCATTTCAAGATAGTATGTGGAGGGTACCCTTCGGCACGAACATTTGGATTCTATATCACCCCCTGCATACTGAATCACTCTGTCTATGTGGCAAGTTATAAACCCTTTTCTGGAAGCGCAAAAACCACTCTGCACTGGCTTAAAGAATTAAAACCACAGTCATTAATTGTCCCTATCACATTGCACTGGGCAGCAGAAGTAGAGAGTAATTTTGCTTATGTGGATGAGCTTTTAAAAAGATTAAACGGTCATATATTACCCTGGAAACAATTACCTGAAATTGCAGGATTATGATACACCAAGGCATTTTCTACTTGCTTCGATTACCTCTTCAACCGATATATCAAGTAAACATCTTCTATTATATGGACAATTTAACTTTGCCTTTCGCATTTTACAGGGAGAACAGGGTAGATTTTTATAAAGAGCGATACTACCACTGCTCAATGGTCCCCACTTTACAGGACTTTTTAAACCGAAAATTCCAACAACAGGAGTATTAACAAGCCCTGCAAAATGCAATCCACCACTTTCATTACTGATACACAGTTTACTTTTTTTGCAAAACAAAGCGCCATAAACAGGATCAAGTGCAAACTCTTCATCAATTACAGCAGGTATCACTGGTTTATGTTTCATCAAATTGTTAATTCTTAAAAGAAGTTCTTTTTCTTTTAAACTTCCCAGTAGTAATATTGAATAACCATCCTCATACAAAGCATCAGCAACCTTTGCGAATCTCTCTTCTGGTCACCTTTTCACCTGTTCAGATGCTCCTGGAAAAATTGACACCCATTTTTCAGAAGTAGAAATAATCGGCTCGACCTTTTTTTCATATTGTTCGGGAAAATTTACTTCTGGATAAATTTTTATATCCTTTTTTCCAAGAACCCTGCATAGTGAGAACAATTGAAATATATCATGAATTCTGTCTCTACCTTTCTGATTAAATTTCCAGTGTGAAAAAAAACATCCAGTACCATAACTCAATCTATACCTGACAGGTAGAAGTGCAAGTAATAAATTTACAATGGAATATCTTTGAGTATCAATCAGCAAATCAACCTTTTCCCTTTTGCAAAGGCGATAAAACAAAAACCATTTTTTCAGTACTTCCCTTTTTTTCTTCATTCTGAATTCAAAATAAACATCAACAAAAGGAAAAATTGATGAAAATTTCTCAAGACCTTTTAATCTATGTCCTGCAAAAATAATTTTTGATTGCGGAAACATCTCTTTCAGTGCCTGGAAAAATGGCATTGAAAGCATAAAATCACCGTAATGAGATTCGCCAATAAAAACAAGAATTCCTTTTATTCTATTACGTAATTTTACATATGCGGGGTTTTTATAAAATTTTTCAAACCTTGCCTCAGGATAATCAACTGGTTGATAAAATTTCATAGAAGACCTCTTCAAGAATTTTCGCCTGATTTGAATAATCAAATTGCTTTATTTTTTTTCTTCCATTCTGAGCGATGTTTCGCCACTTCTCAGGATTTTCGATAAGTGTTTTAATTGCATTTAACATCTGTTGTAAATTTCCTGGCTGACAGATTATTGCTGACTCATCGGTTGCAAAATCTCTGATTCCGCCAACATCTGTTGTTACAACTGCACATCCGCACGCCATTGCTTCCATTGGTGGATTTGGGAAAGCATCCTCAAGAGAAGGAAATATGAAAATGTCTGTGTTTTGATAGAATTCCAACATATCAGAGCTTTTTTCTCCTTTAATGAATTCAACATAACCAGGCAAATTCCCTGGATTTTTCCATCCTGCAATTAAAAAATGAAGGTGTGGATATTCTGATTTTATTCTTTTAAAAATATCAAGCCCTATTTCTACTCCTTTATGTCCTGCATTTTTACCCCCATAGAATATCATGCCTATGGATTGTGGTTTCTCATAAAACCTGTTTTCATATGAAAAGAACTCACAATTTACACCGTTAGCAACACGAAAAATTTTGTGCCGAGGATACAGTATTTTCAGTTTTTCATATACCATCGTAGAAGACGCTATCAAAAAAACACTCTCAGGTATATCAAGAGGATTTTTCAGAAGATGAATGGTTGATACCCTCATTGCCTTGTTCCCGGTTTTTTTACTCCATCCACCTACATCACATGCGAGGTGAGGTGAACGAAAAAAAGTAATGTCTGCATCTTTTATCCATTTTTCATCATAACGGGGTATGATTTCTACGGGAAAATCGCAGTCAATCCATTCTGGAATAAATGACCTACCTTTTAATAAAAATCCAATTTTCTCTCTGACAAAGTATTCAAGTCCATTCTTATTTGGATTAAATGCCTTGTACATCACAATATCGTGATGTTTTGAGAGTTTATTGCAAAACTCAATGATGGGTCGAGCAGCACCACTCGGTTTTTTCCCGATGTTTAAAAGCACATTGATTCTCATTTTTTCTCCAAAAGAAATTATAACACAAAAAAGGTTGACTGATTATCCTTTTACCTGTATAATGATACAAAGGAGAAAAAATGACTGTTGACAAAAATACTATTGACTATCTTGCAAAGCTTGCAAGAATAAAAATTGGTCACGACGAGATCGAAAGGATTGTTTCTGATATCGAGAGCATTCTTTCATATGTTTCCCAGCTTGACCAATTAAATACAGAAAATATTGAACCTGCTAAGCATGTCCTTCCATTTTTCAATGTTTGCAGGAAAGACGAAGTAAAACCGTCTCTTCCAGTGGAAGAAGTTCTTAAGAATGCTCCAGAAAAAACAACAAATTTATTCAAAGTTCCCAAAATTATTTAAACAAAATGGACCGAAAATACCTTGATTTTGAAAAACCCCTTGAGGAAATAGAAAAGCAGATTCAGCATCTTCAGGAAATCAAGAAGAAGAAAAATATAGACAACCAGCTACAAATAACACAACTTCAACAGCTTTTCAGAGAAAAAACAAAACAGATATATTCAAATCTTGATGCATGGCAGAAGGTTCAGGTTGCAAGGCATCCTCAAAGACCTCATACCCTTGATTATATTAATGGATTAATGGAAAATTTTTATGAACTCCATGGTGATAGAATTTATGGTGATGACCCTGCCATTATTGCTGGCATCGGTAAGTTCAGGGGATTACCCATCGTAGTGGTTGGTCACCAGAAGGGCAAAGATACAGAAGAAAATATTAAAAGAAATTTTGGCATGGCTCATCCTGAAGGATACAGAAAGGCACTCAGGGTTATGAAATTAGCCGAAAAATTCTCATTTCCTGTTGTGACTCTTGTTGATACTCCTGGGGCTCATCCTCACATACAGGCAGAAGAAAGGAACCAGGCACTGGCGATCGCAAATAACATCTACGAAATGTCATGCCTGCAAACCCCAATTCTTGTTATAATTATAGGGGAGGGTGGCAGCGGTGGTGCTCTTGGAATTGGTGTCGGAGATAAAATCGTTATGCTGGAATTTGCCATTTATTCTGTTATTTCACCTGAGGGATGTGCATCAATTCTCTGGAAGGACCAGCAAGCAGTGAAAGAAGCATCTGAATCCCTGAAATTAACGGCTCCTGAACTATTAAAACTTGGTTTGATCGATGAAATTATAAATGAACCTGCTGGCGGTGCTCATGCTCAACCACAGGAAATGATTAAGATTCTCGGTGACTACATTGAAAAACAACTGGCTCAATTATCTTCTACCGGGTTGGATGTTTTAATGGAACAACGATACCAGAAATATAGAAACATTGGTGTTTTTATAACAGGAAACCAGGAAGCAATATGAACAAAAAATTGAAACTTGCCATACCAAAAGGAAGTTTGCAGGAATCAACAATCGCCCTTTTTACCAATGCTGGCTTTGAAGTGTCAAGTGTAACAAGAAGCTATTATCTTTCGATTGACGACCCGGAAATTGAGGCGATACTGATAAGGGCACAGGAAATCCCGAGATATGTTCAACTGGGAGTTTTTGACGCTGGTATATCAGGAAAGGACTGGATACTTGAAAACAGGGCAGATGTCGTAGAGATCGCCAATTTATGCTATGCAAAGCATGGATTGAAACCAGTAAAAATTGTTCTTGCTGTGCCGGAGAAATCAAATATAAAATCAGTGAAAGACCTTGAAGGAAAAATCATTGCAACAGAACTGGTAAATTTAACAAAGGATTATCTGAAAAAGCATAATGTACAGTGTAATGTAGAATTTTCTTGGGGTGCGACTGAAATCAAAGCAGGTTATCTTGTTGATGCAATTGTTGAAATTACAGAAACAGGAACAACCATTGCTTCACATGGATTACGAATCATTGACGTTATCATGGAATCTACACCACGATTTTTTGCAAACAAGGATTCATGGAAGGATCAATGGAAAAGAGAAAAAATTAAAAAAATTGCTTTACTTCTTGAAGGTGCATTGAATGCAAGTAAAAAGGTTGGGTTGAAAATGAATGTACAGAAAAAGGACCTTGAAAAAATATTGAAAAGATTACCTGCAATAAAAAAACCTACAATTGCAAAGCTTTCAGCCCGAGGATGGTTCGCCATTGAAACAATCATTGATAAAAATGAGGTAAAAAACATAATTCCAGAATTAAAAAAACTTGGAGCGTCAGGCATTGTTGAATACAGTATAAACAAACTTATTTACTGAAGGGAGACGATATGCCCTGTGGAAGAAAAAGAAAGAGAAGAAAAATAAAAACGCACAAGAGAAAAAAAAGATTGCGCGCACTCAGGCATAAAAAGAGAAAAAGATGAAAATCATTGTGCATCTGGCGGTTTTTGCATTCCTTCTTGCTGGATGCGCCACAGTGAATTTTGTAGAAAAAAACAAAATAGAAACAGCAAGGAGGTTTTATATTCAGGGTCTCCTTTATGAAGCAGATGGAGATATGGAAAATGCCCTTGCACAGTACAAAAAATCTTTTGAAATTGATTCAGAAAACAGTTTTGTTGCAGGGAAAATAGCAAAAGTACTGTTAAAAGAAAGAAAATACCAGCAGGCTGAGAAATTTTTCAAAAGGGCAATATCTCTGAATGAACAGGACCCTGAAAATTTCCTGAATCTTGGACTGGTGTATTTCTATTTAAAGTCATATGACAAAGCCATTTTCTATATAGAAAAAGGTCTCAAGATTAAAGAATTTCCATCGTATAGAATGGTACTCTGCGACCTTTATGTAGCAACAAACCAGTATGATAAGGCACTCGGTTGTTACAAAATTTTAATAGAAAGTTTTCCATCGAACTTTCTTCTGCACTATAACTACGGACTTTTGCTTGAAAAATTGAATAAAAAAAATGAAGCAGAAGAATCTTTTCTTACAGCAATAAAATTCCAACCTGTGTTTTATAAAAGTTATCTTGAACTTGGCTCTATATATGACGAGCAAAACAACACTGACAGTGCAATAAAATATTACACAAAGGCAATGGAAATTGCTCCAGCAGACCCATCTGCATATGAAAAACTGGCTTCTCTTTATATCAGACAGGAAAACCCACAAAAACTTGAGGAAATTTTAGTAAAAGCAATCAAACTGAACATACAATCATCAGTAATAAACGAAATGTTAGGATTCATAAATTTTCAGAACAAGAATTACGAAATTGCTGAAACTTATTACAGAAGAGCACTGATGATAAAAGAAACATCATCCGGCTGGTTTAACCTTGGTATCATTTATGACAGAATGAATAAAAAAAATGAAATGGAACAATGTATGCGTAAAGCAATAGAACTGGATAGAAAAAATCATCTCGCACTCAATTATCTTGGATACTCATTCCTGCTGGAAGACAAAAATATTGATGAAGCATTTAATTTAATTCAACAGGCAGTGAATCTTGACCCTGAAAATGGAGCATATCTTGATAGCCTTGGCTGGGCTTATTATAAAAAGGGAAATTATAAAATGGCTGAAAAATATCTTGTGATGGCTGAAGAAAAAGAAAAAGATCCAGAAATATATGAACACCTTGGCTATCTCTATTACAAATTAAACGACCCGGTAAAAGCAATTTACTGGTGGGCAAGGTCTCTGGAAATTGCTCCAAAGGACGAAGTAGAAAAAATGATCGAAACAGCAAAGAATCAAATACTAATTCGCAAGAAATGAATAACCTTCTCAAAACAATAAACCAGAATCCAGAATTTTTAAAAAAACTTACAAAAACACAACTTGAACAACTCTGTCAGGAAATAAGACAGACCATTATAAAGGTTGTTTCAAGCAATGGAGGACATCTTGCTTCTAACCTCGGAGTAGTTGAAATTACAGTTGTTCTTCATTATCTGTTAAATATTCCACCTGACAGAATCATATTTGATGTTGGTCATCAGATATATCCACATAAATTGCTTACCGGAAGACTGGAAAAATTTGATACATTGAGAAAGTATCATGGTATTTCTGGTTATCCAAATCCTGATGAAAGTCCAGTAGATCTTTTTAAAACAGGTCATGCAGGTACTGCTGTGTCATATGGTATAGGAATCCAAACAGCCCATGATTTGAATAATGAAAAAGGAAAAACTGTTGTTGTCATTGGAGATGGAAGCCTCACAAATGGAGTTACCTTTGAAGGACTTAATAACCTTGGAACAAAAAATATTTTAATCATTCTCAATGATAACAATTTCTCAATATCAAGAACAAGGGGTGCACTATCATATTATTTAACAAAATTAATCACGATGCCTGTTCTCTCAAAATCAAAAGACGAAATCAAGGAAATTATTGAGAAAATTCCAGGAATAGGTGAACAAATTGTGAAGATGGGCAGGGACATTGAAAAAAGAACAAGATACTTAATTATTCCTGGAGTATTCTTTGAAAAACTCGGAATCCAGTATTTTGGACCAATTGATGGAAATGATATTTCTCAACTCCTTGAAGTAATTAAAAACCTTCTGATGAGCCAGGGTCCAGTATTGCTCCATGCAATTACCAGGAAAGGAAAAGGATATGCCTTTGCTGAAAAACATCCAGAGAAATATCATAGCATCGGTCCATTCAAAATTGAAACAGGCCAACCCCTGAGAGAACAACCATCAACAGGAACATTTGTGGGAAAATTCCTTGAACAGGCAGGAGAAAAACATGACTTCTGTGTAATCACAGCAGCCATGGAATATGGACTTGGTTTTGACGGATTTGCAAAAAAATTTCCGTCAAGATTTTTTGATGTTGGTATTGCGGAAAGCCATAGCATGATATTTGCAGCAGGCATAGCAAAAACAGGGAAAAAAGTTTTTGTTGGAATTTACAGCACTTTTCTACAGAGAACATATGACCAGATTTTTCACGACATATGTTTACAGAAACTGCCAGTTGTGATTCTCGTAGATAGAGCAGGTATTGTGTCAGGAGATGGTCCCACGCATCAGGGTATCTATGATATTGCGTTTTTACGAACCATCCCAATAATTACAATCTTCTGTCCTTATTCACTGACAGATCTGGAAGAAACACTGGTAAACTGCCTTCATTATAAAACACCTGCAGTCATTCGATATCCTCGACACTTGCTACCACAAAATGTGCAGGAAATAAAAAATAATGGTACACTACTATGTCTTGGACTTGGTTCAATGGCAGAAATTGTATACGATGCCTGTATCAAACTGAATCAGCAGGGTTACAATATTGATTTTATACCTGTAAACCGAGTTAAACCAGTTGAAGAAGATTTAATAGATACTCTGTCGCATTACAGAAAAATTGTTACCTGTGAAGAAGGCATACTAACCGGTGGCTTTGGTTCGGGTATTATTGAACGATGCAATGAAAAAGGCATATCACCAAAAATTTTACGACTTGGGATTCCTGATACATTCATTGAGACAGGTTCACGGGAGGAAATTTTAAAGGAATTAAAACTTGACCAGGAACAAATTACAGAAAGGATCACACACTTTTATGAAACAGATTAATGTATCCGTTATCATAAATCCAAAAATTCCTGATGGACAAAAAATCATCAGGGACTTTGAAAAAATTATCTGCGAAGAAAAAGCAAAAATTGTTCCCTGCAGTCCTGATACTGATATTTTAATCACACTTGGCGGAGATGGCACTGTATTAAAAGGTTTCAGAATGCTTCAATCCTTTGAAACATGCCTTCTTGGGTTGAATTTCGGAAAGTTTGGTTTTCTTACGATAGATTGTAAAGACAGAAAAAAAATCATTAAAGATGCAATTTCAGGAAATTTTAAAATTTCTCCGAGAATCTATCTTGAAGGGTTCATCAATAGAAGCTTTGTCGGTAAAGCCCTGAATGAAATGGTCATATTCAGAAAAGATATACGAATGGTTGAATTTGAGTTAATCCTTGGCTCCACTGCGTTTTATTTTAAAGCAGATGGTATAATTATCAGTACTCCAACTGGTTCAACAGCACATGCTTTTTCAGCAGGAGGTCCTATTGTTTTTCCTGAAGACAGGTCAATGGTCATTGTTGCATTTGCACCATTTACTGCCACATGGAGAAACTGTGTATATGAGGGAGACAAAATTTTATTGAAGCCATCTCGTGATTGTGATATAATCCTTGACGGACAGGAAAAAATCAATCTTGAACAGCATAATACAATTGAAATAAAACCAGGAAAACAACTATTTAAATTGATGGTACCACCAGAATGGGACTTCTGGAAAACACTAAAGGAAAAATTCTCGTGGGGAAAAGGTTTATCCTGAAAATCAATAAAAATAGATGCAAGGGATGTATGCTGTGTATAGGGGTATGCCCGCAGAACCTTTTGAAAATGTCAAAATCGTTCAATAAATCAGGATATCACTATGCTGAAATAACAGCTGATAACTGCAGAGGATGTAAAAGATGCGCACTGATATGTCCTGAGGCGGCAATTGAACTTTTCCTTGAAGAAAACGAAAATGAACCTAACAACAGGGAGGAGACGTGAAGATTGGAGTAATTCCTGATTGCTTTAGAATGCCAATAAAAGAAGCAATAAAGAAGGCATCTGAATTATCTCTTGATGGAATTCAGCCCTATGCAACATGTGGAGAACTTGACCCTGCAAATTTATCAAAAACAGGAAGAGATGACTTTAAGAAATTTGTCTCTGACCTTGGACTTGAAATATCAGCGATTGTTGGTGATTTTGGTGGTCATGGATTTGTTGATTCCAGAACACTCGACTGGCGGGTCAAAAGAACAAAAGAAGTTATAGATCTTGCGGTGGACCTTGGTGTAAAAATTGTAACGACTCACATTGGAGTTGTCCCGGAAAACACAGGTGCAGTTGAGTGGAAATTATTACTTCAATCTTTACCTGAAGTTGGAACTTATGGATACGAAAGAAATGTTGTCCTTGCAACAGAAACAGGTCCTGAACCAGCAGAAATCCTTAAAAAATTGCTTGATGCATTGAATAACCCGGGAATTAAAGTAAACTATGACCCGGCAAATCTTGTCATGGTTGCTGGAGATGATCCTGTAAAAGGGGTTTATACACTGAAGGATTACATTGTTCACACACATGCAAAAGATGGGATAAAACTTCCTGATGAAAATGGGAAAAAACGATGGAAGGAACTTCCCCTTGGTGAAGGAAAAGTTAATTTTCCTGAATATTTAAAAGCAATGAAAGACATTGGATACAATGGATTTTTTACCATTGAAAGAGAGGTCGGAGAAAATCCTGCAGAGGATATTATAAAGGCGAGAGATTTTCTCAGAAGCCTTGCAAAAAAATTGAATTATTAATATGTTAATCAGAAAACCAGCGGTCAGTGGATATTTTTATCCAGGGGATAAGACCAAACTGATTGAAGAAATAAAAAAATATGTCCCACTGGAGACAGAAAAAATTGCTACAATTGGAGCAATATGTCCACACGCGGGTTATATGTATTCAGGGAAAACAGCAGGTTTGGTTTACAGTAAAATTGTTCCACCTGATACCGCAATCATCATAGGACCCAACCATCACGGATACGGAGAACCATACGCCATAGATAGTTGTGACGTATGGCAAACTCCTATTGGAAATGTTGAAATTGACAGGGAAATAAGGGATGGTCTTATAGAAAAAAGTAGATACCTGCAGATTGATTCAATTGCGCATCGAGCAGAACACTCCATAGAAGTTCAGGTACCATTCCTTCAATTTATAAATCCTGAAATCAAGATTGTTCCGATTGTACTTTCAAGTTATCATGATGCAAATCCATGGTATGAAATCGGGTATACCATAGGGCTGGTGGTTCAGGAATATAAAAAAAGAATAGTAATAATAGCAAGTTCTGATTTTACACATTATGAGGAAGCAAAACAGGCAGAGAAAAAAGATAAACTTGCCATTGATGCAATTTGCAAACTTGATGCAGATACCTTTCTTGACAATATATCTGAATATGATATGAGTATATGCGGTTTTGCACCCATTGTCTCTGTGATTACAGCATCCAGAGTACTGGGAGCCAAAAAGGGCAATCTTGTGCAATATACAAATAGTGGAGAAGTATCTGGCGATTTTGAGCAGGTTGTCGGATATGCAGGAATATTAATTTACTGAATTGTTCAAAAAAATTGTTTTTTATCTGGATTTGACATAAACATTTTTTATGTTAGAATTATTATGATGTTTTTAAGTTATGAACTTCATAAGGACCAAAATGAGAAAAATTGCCGTAATAAATCAAAAGGGTGGCTCGGGAAAGACAACAACCGTGGTAAATGCTGGTTCTGCCATAGCAGAGATGGGACAGAAGGTTCTTCTCATAGACCTTGACCCTCAGGCACATACCACGATTCATCTCGGATTCGAGCCATTTAAACTTGAAAAATCTGTTTATGATGTGCTGATCAATGATACTGCCTTTGACGAAGTTCTCCTTGAAACACAGACAAAAAATCTTTTTCTTCTTCCAGCGAAAATTGAACTGGCAAGTGCAGAAATTGAACTTGTTAATACCATAGGGCGAGAAATCATCCTTCGTGAATCATTAAAAAAATCAAAAAATGATTTTGATTACATTTTTATTGACTGTCCACCTTCACTGGGGTTATTAACCCTCAATGCATTAACAACAGCAGCCGAGGTTATCATACCAATTCAGGCAGAGTTTTTTGCACTTGAAGGACTTACAAAACTTGTTCAAACAATTCAGCTGGTGACTGAGAGAATCAATCCTGCAACACACATTTCCGGCGTTTTAATCACAATGTTTGATAAAAGAAAAAACATCTGCAAGGAAGTGGCCGAAAGAGTAAAAAAACATTTTGGTGACAGGGTTTTCAAAACAAAAATAAGAGAAAATGTCAAACTGGCTGAAGCTCCAAGTTTCGGGCAGACAATATTTGAATTTGCCCCAAACTCTCATGGTGCAGAGGACTACAGGAAACTTGCAAAAGAAATCATAATGGGAGGTGAACATGAAAAAAAGCGGACTCGGGAAAGACCCTCTAAGCTGGATCACATCCACAGTGTCAGAGAAACAAAAGAAAAGGGGAAATCTCGTTCAAAAGGGCATTCCAAAATTTAAAACATTTGAAGTCAGATTAACAGTCCCTTTTACAGAACAGCATCTGATGTTTCTTGACCAACTGCAGAGAGAAATTTTAAAAAACAGAGAACCCATTTACAAAAAAGAAAGAATAACCAAGAATTCAATAATAAGAGCATGCATAGATGCTTTCAGAAATGTCCAGTTGAATCTAAAAAATATCCCTGACGAAGAAACACTTGTTGAAAGGTTGAAAGAAAAAATTAAACAATAATCTACATCTCATGCTTCCAGAGATCAGAAATGTTTTCTCTTTTACGGCACACAATAACCTTTTTCCCGGAAACCATTATTTCTGCAGGACGAGGTCTGCCATTGTAATTCGAACTCATTGAAAAACCGTATGCACCAGCACTCATCACAGCAAGAACATCTCCTGCGTCAAGGTTTGCTGAAAGAGACCTTTCCTTTCCAAGAAAATCACCTGTTTCACAAATCGGACCAACAATATCATAAGTTTCATTCATTCCTTTGTAAACCACCGCAGGAATTATCTCATGATAACTGTTGTACAGTGCAGGCCTGATTAAATCATTCATTCCTGCATCGACTATTAAGAATTTTTTTGCTTCTGTTTTCTTTTTATAAATGATACGTGTCAGAAGAACCCCAGCGTTACCAACAATAAACCTACCTGGTTCAATGACCATGGATACAGAAGGAAAATTTTTTACAAAAAAATCAGAAATTCTCTCGCCGAAAACTTCAATTGGTTCAATATTTTCAATTCGATAAGGAATACCAAATCCACCTCCGATATCTATAATCTGTGGTTTAAAGCCAGTGTCATCCAGAAATGTTTTAAGTCGCTTTAGCGCCTCAATATACGGAGAAGAAATTTTAATATTTGAACCGAGATGAAATTGAATCCCAGCAAGTTTTAAATGTTTAAAATCACGTTGATGCCGAATCACTGAACTGACCTGTTGTGGGGACAATCCAAATTTTGTTTCTTTCTTTGCAGTTTTTGTATAATGATGGGTATCAACATCAACATCAAGATTTATACGTAAGCAACAATTTACTTTGCTTTTCAAATTTCCGGCGATTTTATCAATTGTTTTCAACTCCTCAATACTTTCGACAGTAAAAAAATAGATGTTTGCTTTTATTGCTTCAACTATCTCATTTGCTGTTTTCCCAACACCTGCAAATACTATACTGTTTCCTTTGAAACCTGCCTTCAACGCCCTGGCAAGTTCACCACCAGAAACAATGTCAACACCACAACCACTTTTATGAACAAGTTTTAAAATCTTTAAATTACTGTTTGCTTTCATTGAATAACAAATCAGAGGAGAAACATTTTTAAAAGAATCCCTGATTTTTTTAATCTGGTTCTGAATAAGCGAACAACTGTAAACATACAGTGGGGTACCGAACCTTGAAACGAGTTTTTCAACATCAACATCTTCAATAAACAATTTTCCTTTCCTGTAACTGTAAAGACCATTAGAAATTATTTCAAGATATTTTTCCATCGCTTTACCTCTTCTTTCACCTGTTTTATACCTGTGCTTCCTGGTGACCTTTTCAAATGTATAGATTTGTGGACATCGAGGTTTTTAATAAAATTAATTGTATCATCATCAATGCCAAGTTTTTTTAATTCAGTATCTTTAAGTTCAAATAATCGGACACCCTTTTCACAGGCAAATCCCACAATCTTTGCCACGATATGATGCGCCTGTCTGAATGGTATTCCTTTGCCTGAAAGAAATTCAGCAATATCAGTCGCCTCAATATAACCATAATGGCAGGCATTCTCCATTTTTTCTCGGTTTATCTTCGTTCCTTTCATAATCTCTGCCATCAAAATTAATGATAAATGGGAAATCTCACAACTTTCAAATAAAAATCTTTTATCTTCCTGCAGATCCCTGTTATATGAAAGTGGTAACGCTTTTATAAGGGTAAACATTCCAGTTAAATTACCAATGATGGTTGAAGTTTTTCCCCTTATCAATTCAAGAACATCAGGATTTTTTTTCTGCGGCATAATACTGGAACCTGTGCAGAACTCATCCGGTAGTTCAACAAATCCAATAAGTGGGTTATGCCATATAATCAGTTCCTCTGCCATCCTTGAAAGGTGTAGCATCAACATTGCATTAACTGCAAGTGTTTCCAAAATAAAATCCCTGTCACTGACAGCATCTATACTGTTACGAAAAACCTGTTGAAAAGTAAGTTTTTGAGCAACAAATTCTGGATCTACTGGAAAACTTGTTCCTGCGCACGCACATGCACCAAGCGGACAGATATCTACTCTTTTAAGACAATCCTGTATTCTTTGTTTATCCCTTTCAAACATTTCAACAAAGGCAAGCAGGTGATGAGAAAATAAAACCGGCTGTGCTGGCTGAAAATGTGTAAATTCAGGAATACAGATATCAAAATATGCGTCTGCTTTATCTACCAGAACACTTTGTAAAGAAGAAATTGCATTTTCAATTTCAGGCATTACATTTTTGAGATAAAGTTTTTCATCAAGAACAACCTGATCGTTTCTCGACCTCGCTGTGTGCATCTTACCTGCAACTGAACCAACCAATTCATTCAATCTTCTCTCAATAGCAGTATGAATATCCTCATCATTTTCCTTGAAAACAAACGAATTGTTTCTTATTTCATCTCGTATTTTCTTCAGCCCTGAAATGATTTTTTTACCATCATGGTTTTTAATGATTTTTTGTTTTACAAGCATTTGAACATGTGCAATGCTTCCAGAAATATCAAATAAGGCAAGTTTCTTATCCACATCAATAGAAAATGTAAAATTCTTTGCAATAGAGCAAAGTTCCTTTTTCATTCTCCCACTCCATAGATAATTGCCCATTGAATTCCCCTGTGATTTTTATGATTTTATCAAAAGTATTATAATATTGCAACTGCGGAAAGGAAAATAATTATGAAAAAAAAGTTTGTAATTGTTGAATCGCCTGCAAAAGCACGGACAATTGGTCATATTCTCGGTTCACAATATACTGTCAAAGCAACGTTAGGGCATATTATGGATTTACCTGAAGATGATTTCGGTGTTGACCTTGAAACGTTCACTCCAGTATATACAATTCTTCCGAAAAAGAAAAAGATTGTTGCATACTTAAAAAAAATAGCCGAAAATTCTGATTCCATTTACCTTGCAACAGATGAAGATAGAGAAGGGGAAGCCATTGCGTGGCATACCACAAATGTCCTTGGAAAAAACATAGAAGAAGTAAAAAGGGTTGCCTTCCACGAAATTACAAAACCTGCTGTGCTTGAAGCATTTAACAATCCAAGGAAGATTGACATTAATCTTGTTTCCGCACAACAAGCAAGAAGGATCCTTGATCGCATTGTTGGTTATAAATTAAGTCCTTTACTTGGAAGACATCTTTCTGCAGGCAGGGTTCAATCAGTCGCATTACAGTTAATCGTCGCAAGAGAAAAAGAAATACAAAATTTCGTTCCCCAGTTGTACTGGGTAATAAAAATTGTTGTTGAACATAATGGAAAATTATTTCAGATGCAACTGATAAAGGTTCACAATGAAAAAATCAAGTCCCCGGGTATTCTGGAAAAAGAAAAAGTCCAGCAGTATCTTAATGAAATTGATCATAAGATTGTGACAATTGTAGATGTGGAAAAAAAGGAAAAAAACACAGGACCATATCCGCCCTTTATCACAAGTTCTCTTCAACAGGAAGCATCCACAAAACTCGGTTTCAGTTCTATGAAAACAATGCAAATTGCCCAGCAACTTTATGAAGGAATTGTTCTCGATAAAAAAACATCTGTTGGTTTGATTACTTATATGAGAACCGATTCACCTTCTGTTTCAAAACTTGCACAAACCCAGGCAGCGAAATTTATTTACGAAAATTATGGAAAACAATATGTTCCTGACAGACCTCCTCATTATACGGCAAGAGTTTCAAGTGCTCAGGAGGCACATGAAGCAATTAGGCCCACTCATGTTAATTTTGTTCCAGAGGAAATGAAAAAATATCTGACAACGGAACAATTCGCTTTATACAAAATGATATGGGAAAGATTTGTTTCAAGCCAGATGACGCCTGCAAGGATTCAAACATTAACAATACGGGCAACTGTGGACCAATTCGAATTCGAAGCAACAAAATCAGAAATCATTTTTGATGGTTTTACAAAACTCTGGAAAATAAACATTGATTCAGGAGAAGAAAATCTTCCTTCTGATATCACAATTGGTCAGACCATTAAAATAAAGGATGTAAAGGTTGAAGAGAAGAAAACTGAACCTCCACCAAGATATACTGAAGCCTCCTTGATCAGAACACTGGAGAAATTTGGTATAGGAAGACCATCAACATATGCACCAACAATTGCCACCTTACTGAAAAGAAGATATGTTAGAAAACAAAAGAAGGTTTTTATCCCGGAAAAACTTGGAATAGACGTTTCTGATGCTCTGTCAAAGTATTTCCCTGATGTAATAAATGTTGAATTCACAGCAAAAATGGAACAGCAACTTGATGAAATCGCTGAAGGTAAAAGGGACTGGATTTCATTATTAAAAGAGTTCTATGATAGTTTTAAACTTTCCCTTGAAAGGGCATCAAACGAAATAAAAATTGACTTTTCAACAGAAAAAAAAGACACAAAGATTAATGAAAAACTTGAAAGAATTTGTCCAGAGTGTGGGAAATCTCTTATAATAAGAACAAGTAAATTCGGAAAGTTTATTGGTTGTACAGGTTTTCCAAAATGCAGATATAAAGAAAAGATTAAAAACAATGATAATCATTCCGGCAATTGACCTAAAAAAAAGTAAGGTTGTTCGTTTGTATAAAGGGAAATTTGAACAGGCAACCTCTTATGGACTTGATCCTGTGGACCTTGTCAAGGATTATATTTTAAAAGGAGCGCGTCGCATTCATATTGTGTCTCTTCTCGGGGCAAAAGAAGGGAAGATTCTTGAACATGATTACAGTGTTATCAGGGAAATGCTGAAAATGAGAAATCTTGTTGCTGGTGAAAAATGTGAAATACAACTGGGCGGCGGAATAAGAAGAAGTCATGAAATAAAACAATTTTTTGAAGCAGGCGTTGACTATGTAATTCTTGGAACAGCCATTGTTTTACCACAGATTCTTGAAGCAAATTTTTCCCTCAGCGATATTGCAAGGGCATATGCTCTTGCTGATAAAAAATTTGAGCCTGTTAAAGAAATACCAGAACCTGACCTGATGGATAAGATCAATAAAGAGACAAAAAAACGAATTATTGTGAGCATAGATGTTTTTAAAAATTCAGTGGCACTCAGTGGATGGCTTGTCACAATTCCAGTAGAGCCTTCCTGGATTATAAAGAAACTTATTGAGAAAGATTTCACAAGATTTATGATTACAGATACATCAAGGGATGGAACATTGCACGGAGTTGATATAGAAGTTTTTGAAAAAATTATTGATGCTGTTGGAAAATTTGATAATAGTAACTACGAACTTATCATAGGTGGAGGAATCGGCTCAGAAAAAGATGTAGAGATCATTGCAAATTCCGGGCTTCCAATATCCGGGGTTGTAATAGGTAAAGCCATTTATGAGAAGAAACTTCAAATTCAAACTCTTATCAGGAAATATCAAACATGAGACAAAAGTTAAAAATTTTTGCATTATTTTTGACTTTCGTTTTATTTTCAAAGGGATTCTGTCTGCCTGCAGATGTTCAACCAATTACAAACGCGTATTACCTGCCAAAGGTTATGGAATTGATAGAAAAAGCAGAAACCTCAATATATGTTGTGATGTATAACATGGCATGGTATGACAAATATCCTGATAGTTCATCAAATAAACTGATTAATCTGCTGTGCAGGGCAGTAAAAAGAAACGTCAGCGTAAATGTAATTCTAAACAGGGACTCTGATAAAAAGAAGGAGGAAAAAGATACAAACATTGAAGCAGCAAAGATATTAAAAAAGGCAGGTGTCAATGTCATGTTTGACCCTCTTGAACAAACAACCCATGCAAAACTGCTGATCATAGATAACAGATTTGTCGTAATAGGAAGTTTCAACTGGTCATATTACAGCCTTGAAAAAAACAATGAGACCGCTGTTTTGATTGACTCAAAAGATATTGCGTCCTATTTTTTGAATTATTTCAACAGCATCGCTGTAAGAAGTACACAGTTTAAACTTTCTGACTGACATCAGAAATTTCTTTAAGAATCTTATATTCAACACTGTCCACAAGTGCCTTCCATGATGCTTCAATAATATTTTCAGACAACCCTATTGTTCCCCATGATTCCTGCTCATCCATTGACTCAACCAGTACCCTTGTAACAGCAGCCGTTGCCTTTTCGGGATGAAGGATTCTTACCTTGTAGTCAGTCAGTTTTAGATTTGAAAGGAAGGGATAAAAAGGAATCAACGCCTTTCGCAGGGCATTGTCAAGTGCATTTACAGGACCATTTCCTTCGGCAACAGTATACTCAATATTTTTGCCAACCTTAATTTTTACTGTAGCTTCAGCAACCACTTTTGAATTTCTTTCTTCCACAATTACCCTGAATCCCTCAACATGAAAGGGCTTTTTATAAAGCCCAAGCAATTTTCTTACCATCAATTCAAATGATGCCTCAGCAGATTCAAATTGATAACCTTCTTTTTCAAGTTGCCCAACTGTATCAAGAATCTTTTTTATTGTTTCAGGTTGTTTTTCAAGGTGAAATTTTTTCAGTTTTTGAAGGATTGTACTTTTCCCTGAAAGTTCTGAAACAAGTATCCTTCGCTGGTTACCGACCCTTTCAGGTGGGATATGTTCGTATGTTCTTGGATTTTTTCCAACAGCATCAACATGCACCCCACCTTTATGTGCAAAAGCACTGAATCCAACAAATGGTTGATTTCCAGGAGGAACAATATTGGCAATTTCATAAACGTATCGTGATAGCTCTGTAAGACGTTTCAAATTACTTTCTTCAAGGCACACAAAACCCATTTTAATCTGGAGTATCGGAATTATTGCAGTCAAATCTGCATTTCCACATCTTTCTCCAAGTCCATTGATAGTTCCCTGAACATGTACTGCGCCAGCCCTTACAGCCGCAATGGAATTGCCAACTGCTGTTGCTGAATCATTGTGCGCATGGATCCCAATCGGTGTTTTGACAATCTTAATGACATCACTGATAATTTGTTCAACCTCAAATGGTAATGTCCCACCATTTGTGTCACATAGGACAAGTCGTTCGGCTCCGCTTTTCTCAGCCACCAGCAACGTTTTTATTGCATAATCAGGATTTTCCTTATAGCCATCAAAAAAATGTTCGGCATCAAAAAAAACAATCTTTCCATTTGCCTTGAGAAAACTGATTGAGTCCTCAATCAATTTCAGGTTATCATCAAGGGAAATCTTAAAAACATCTTTAACATGAAGGTCCCATGACTTTCCAAAAATCGTTATAACATCTGCTCCTGATTCAATAAGTGCCTTCAAAAAAGGGTCCTTCTCTGGAGATAAATTCTTTCTTCTGGTACTTCCAAAAGCAACAAGTTTGCTGTGTTTCAATCTGTGTTCAGCCATTTTTTTGAAAAATTCCTCTGCTTTCGGATTTGAACCAGGCCAGCCACCTTCAATGTAATCAAAACCAAATTCATCAAGTTTCTCTGTGATTCTAATCTGGTCATGAAGTGTGAAAAACACAGATTCACCCTGAGCACCATCCCTTAATGTGGTATCGTAAATTTCGATTTTTCTCTTTTTGTCCATGAGTTTTATTTTACTTTTATTCCACCAGGGTGTCAAAACTCCATTGCCTGCGACAAAGCATTTCAAAATTGGTAAATCTGAACAAAAATTGTAAAATAGATATTATGGCTGCAATACATTTAAATGGAGAAACAGTAATCACAGGTGTTTTTGGATGGCCTGTCAAACATTCACTTTCTCCTGTTTTCCAGAATGCTGCTTTCCAGCATCTGAAATTAAACTGGGTATATGTCCCTTTTGAAGTCCGTCCAGAATATCTTAAAGATGCAGTGGAAGCAATAAAAATTTTCTCTATCAAAGGTATCAACATTACAATACCTCATAAAAAGGATGTTATTCAATACCTTGACATTGTTGATAGTGAAGTAAAAATTCTTGGTGTTGCCAATACCATCGTAAATGATGGGGGAATTTTAAAGGGATATACCACCGATGGTAAAGGTTTCCTGCGTTCATTGAAGGAAGATGGACAATTTAATCCAGCAGGTAAAAATATTTTTATTTTTGGTGCTGGTGGTTCTGCCTTTGCAATTGCAGGTGCTCTTGTACAATCAGGAATTCTGTCTCTTTTTATCTGTAATCGTACAGAAGAAAAAGCCATCATGTTAAAAAATCATATAAAAGATATTTTTGATTTTAAAAATGTTGAAATCATACCGTTTGATAAAAGAAATGACCCGAAAATCTGGAAAACAATTGACCTTCTGATAAACACAACATCTGTGGGTATGAAAAATGATGACATAATACTGGTGGACGATAGAAATTTAGATGAAAACATCTTTGTATATGACATTGTTTACAACAGAGAAACAGCATTAATAAAAATGGCAAGAAAAAAGAAAATCCAGTGTCTTGATGGACTGTCAATGCTTGTTTTTCAGGGTGCTGTTTCGTTTTCTCTATGGACAGGACTTGATGCTCCAATTGATGTAATGAAACAATCATTAATCGAATATAAAAAGGAAAGGAGCAGCAGTTGAAAATTATTCTGGCTGGTTTTAATGGAACATGGCGAAAAGAAACAGGAAAAATTTTATCAATACGACTCAAAAAACAATTCTTTGATATAGAAGAGATCATAGAAGAAAGGGAAAAAGATAGGGTCGCTCACATCTCTCAGGTTAAAGGTAAAGATTATTTGAGGCAGATTGAGGAAAAAATTGTCAAAGAAATTTCATGTCTTGAAGACATTGTATTTTCCGTAAATCCTGATGTCATTGCCAGTGAAGAAAACCGCAGGATTCTTAAATCCGATGGTATCATCATCTGGCTAACAGCAGAACCATCCATAATACTGCTTCGAATGCACCCTGGAAAGGATAGTAAAACCCTATTAAGCAAACAGCAGGCACTTGCACAAATCAGGCATGTTCTTAAAGAACATGATTTCTCTGTGTTTGCAGATAGGATCGTTGATACATCTGAACTCACACCCGAACAAACAGCAGACAGGGTTCAGCAAATATTAATAAACTCCTTTTAATTTCATCCATTTGCTATCAAGCTTAGCAAGGGCATCGTATGCTCTTGCCATATATAAGGCATCAACAATGGCAATTGCCATCATTGCCTCTGCAACAGCATAAATCCTTCCAAGAAGGGTAGGGTCTCTTCTTGTGATAGGTTTAAGTTTTTCTTCCTTCATTGTTCTCATATTAATTGAGGTTTGCTCTATTGAAATTGTTGGCGTTGGTTTTATTGCCAATCGTACCACAATATCCTCTCCATTTGTAATACCACCAAGAATTCCTCCAGCATTATTCGTCTTGAATCTTATTTTGCCATTGTTATCGATATAGGGCTGGTCGTTATTTTCTGAACCCTTCATATTCCCAACACGAAAACCAGCACCAAATTCAATTCCTTTCACTGCTCCAATACTGCACAATGCATGGGCTATTAGTGCACTCATTTTATCAAATACAGGTTCTCCAAGCCCTGGTGGTACATTATGAGCAATTACTTCGATAATACCACCTGCAGTATCCCCCTGCTGTTTTATCTCAAGAACCTTTTCTTCCATTTTCTTTGCTGCCTCAAGGTCAGGACAGTTAATCTCATTTTTTCTATAATTTTTCTTAATTTCTTCAAAAGTCATTTCCCTGCACCTGATACCCATACATTCTTTTGTATACGCAAGGATTTCTATTCCTTCCCTTTCAAGAATAAATTTTGCAACAGCCCCACCAGCAACCCTTGCCACTGTTTCTCTTCCTGAAGCCCTTCCTGCACCGCACCAGTCCTGATATTCTCCGTATTTCAGAAAAAATGAGTATGTTGCATGCCCTGGTCTGAAAATATCCTTGTATGAACGATATTGTTCTACATGGATTTTTTTTGTATCCACGTTATAAACAATGATCCCAAGGGGTGCACCTGTTGTAAGTCCATCCTGACCTATTCCTGCAAAAATTTCGCACTGGTCAGTTTCCTTTCTTGGACTGTTAAGTTTGCCAACACCAGGTCTCCTTTTGTCCAGTTCTTTTTGAATATATTGGCTCGTAATCTTGAGCCCCGGCGGAACTCCATCAACAATTACTGCAAGACCTGAACCCTTTCCCTTACCATATGACTCACCGCATGTTGTAATCCTGAAAATCCTTCCGAAAGTATTTCCAAGCATAAAAAACCCTCCCTGTTAAAATCAATCATTTTCAATTTCTATACTGGCTCCGATTGATTTCATCATTTGAAAAAATTCTGGAAATGTAACAGAAACTGATTCTGCAGTTGTTATTATTGTTTCTCCTTCTGCAACAATACCTGCAAGAACAAGTGCCATTACCACTCTATGGTCTTTATGTCCATCTACTATTGTGCCTTTGAGTTTACTCTGATAAATGATCAAACCATCTTCAATTTCCTGAATATTTGCTCCCATTTTACTCAATTCCTGTGCCATTACCTTAATCCTGTCTGTCTCCTTAATCCTTGCCTGAGGAACATTAACAAGTTCTGTTTTTCCTTCAGCCACACATCCAAGCACAGCCATTGCTGGTAATGCATCAGGAGTTGAATTTAAATCAATTTTATTTCCGATAAGGCTATTGTGTTTAACCCTGATACCTGCCACCTCTTCTGAAATAATCGCTCCAAAGCTTTTTAGATATTCAAGAACCTTTTTATCTCCCTGTACATCATTTATATCAAGACCATCAATCAATAATTCTGAATCTGTGATCGCGGCTGCAACAAGAGGAAATGTCGCTGAACTCCAATCTCCAGGTATTTTCTTTTCAAAACTTTTATATGACTGACCGCCACTGACATAAAAATGAGATAAATCATCTGACGCAGTGTATCTGATATTCTGTTCGTCAAGCCACCTGAGCGTCATCAATATATATGGTTTTTCACATGGGTTTATCACATTGATTTCAGTGTCTTGTGCAACACAGGGCGTGCTTATCAACAACGATGATACAAATTGTGAATTTATTCCATCAACAACAGTTTTTCCACCATGTATGGGTCCTTTTATTTTTACTGGAGGTTTGCCATTTCCATGAATTGAAATGGCTTCGGCACCAAGTTTTCTCAAGGCACAAAGCAGTGGTTCAACTGGGCGACTTCTCAGTGAATCATCTCCATCAAGAATTACTTCAAAATTACCAAGGGATACCACCCCACAAATAAGATTGAAGGAAGTACCAGAATTTTGAAGATCAATGACCTTTTCAGGATCTACAATATTTTTCCCAAAACCATCAACAATCATGTAGTCCGAATACTCCTGAATGTTTGCCCCAAGTAATCTACATGCATTGATGGCAGCCAGTGTATCCTGTGAATAAAGGGGATTTAATATTTTTGACCTGCCATCAGCCAGTGAAGCAATGACCACTGCCCTGATTGTGTGGGATTTGCTTGCAGGAATTTTTGCAACACCACTTAATTTTTCTGTCTTTCTGACTCTGAATTTCATCTGTTTTGCCTTTATTAAATTTTACAACAATTTCAATTTTTTGTAAATTGTTGTCAGAAGCACAATTGTTTCATCACGATTTTTATATGTTATAATAATTCTCAGGGGTGAGTCATGAAAATTATTGAAGTTTGCTTAAAAAGAGAAAAATATCCCATTTATCTTGGTTATCCCTTAGAAGAAATCGGGCAATTGTTTATAAAACATGAGTGCGGGAACAAGGTCTTTATTATCACTGATGAAAATGTCAGCAGGTTCTATTCCAATGCTGTCAGGCATTCACTGGAAAACGCAGGGAAAAAGGTAGATATTTGCATCGTGAAACCAGGTGAACCATCAAAAACAATCAAAACTGCCTATCATTTAATTGAAAAATGCTCCCAATTTGGACTGGACAGAACAGATACAATCATTGCTCTCGGAGGCGGGGTAGTATGTGACCTTGCAGGATTTGTGGCTTCCATTTATTTGCGAGGAATATCGCTGGTTTCGATACCAACAACACTCCTTGCTCAGGTTGATGCCTCTGTTGGTGGAAAAAATGGCGTCAATCTTCCGTGGGGAAAAAATCTTGTTGGAACATTCCACCAGCCATCCTTTGTGGTTATGGATACTTCAACCCTTAAAACGTTGCCTGAAAGAGAAATTTCGCAGGGTATGGCAGAAGTCATTAAATGCGGTATTATAAGAAGTAAAAAACTTTTCCAGTTCCTGTTGTCTACGGATAAGAAAGAAATAAAAAACCATTTTGATTCAATAATTTCAGAATGCATCACAATCAAAAAGAGAGTCGTTGAAATGGACGAAAAAGATACAAAGGGCATCCGTGAAATTCTCAACTTTGGCCATACAATTGGCCATGCCATTGAAATTAACAGCAGAAAATTAAATCACGGAGAATGTGTTGCACTGGGTATGATATGTGAAACATTTATTGCAGTACAGAAAGGTTTTTGCTGTTATTGTTTGTTTGAAAATATCAAAGAACTTGTAAAAAAATTCAATCTTCCGACAAAAACAAACATCAGCAGTCAGAAGGTTGTCCATTCTCTTTTGTTCGATAAAAAAACAAAGGGGGGAAAATTAAGATTTGTACTTCCAGTAAGACCAGGAGCAGTAAAAACAGGGGTTGAAATTTCAACCAATGATATTATATCAAACTGGGAGAAATGGCAATGAAAAATAGCGAACTTGAATCCTTAAGAAAAGAAATTGACAGGCTTGACAGGGAACTGGTGAAAATCCTTAATGAAAGAGCAAAAATTGTTCATAGAATAAACGAAGTGAAAAAACAATCGTCAATGCCAGTTTTTGATCCTGCCAGAGAAAAGAAAATTATCAACAAGCTTCTGAAAATCAATACAGGGCCATTGTCTGACAGTGATATTGAAAGTATTATGCAGGAAATTTTTAAAATTTACAGGTCATTTGTAAAACCATTAACAATTGCGTACCTTGGACCTGCAGGAACCTTTACCCATCAGGCAGCCCTGCATCAATTTGGAGAAAAAAGTATCCAGATTCCATGCCGGACAATTGAAAGCGTCTTCAGAGAAGTTGAAAAGGGAAGGGCTGATTACGGGGTTGTGCCTGTTGAAAATTCTAACGAAGGAGTAGTAACACACACGCTTGATATGTTTATTGATAGCGATTTAAAAATATCAGCAGAAATTATCCTTGAAATCCATCATTTCCTTCTTTCAAAAGAAAGCGAACTGAAAAAAATAAAGAAAGTTTATTCTCATGCCCAGGCACTCGGACAGTGTCAGAAATGGCTTGATGAACATCTTCCATCCGCAGAAAGAATAGAAACAGAAAGCACAGCACTTGCTGTTAAACTGGCACAAAAAGAAGTTTTTTCAGCAGCCATTGGTTCAAAGGTAGCAGCAGAACTTTATAACATGAATATTCTTGCTCCGAATATTGAGGATTTTAAGGGTAATGTCACAAGGTTTCTTGTCATAGGAATGAATGATTCATTGCCAAGCGGTGATGATAAAACGTCAATAATGTTTTCGGTAAAAGACCGTGTTGGGGCTTTACACGATATGCTTGTTCCGTTCAAAAAGTACTCTATAAGTTTAACGCGGATAGAATCAAGACCCACAAAGAAAAAGGCATGGGAATATATCTTTTTTGTCGACTTTGTTGGACACAGGAATGATAATAATGTTTGTAAAGCCCTCCGAGAACTTGAAAAAAATTGTGTTTTTTTGAAAATTCTTGGTTCGTATCCAAAATGGGGGGTCTGATGGTCGATATCATTATTATGTCAGGAAACGCTACTGAACAACAGATCAGTGCTGTAATTGAAAAAGTAAAATCCCTGGGTTATGATGTAAACCTCAGCAGGGGCAAAGAAAAAATCCTGATAGGGATTATTGGTGATACCAGGGGACTATCTGAAGAAACATTCATTTCTTTCCCTGGTGTTATTGACACAATCAGTATCCTCAGGGATTACAAACTGGTCAGCAGGGAATTCCATCCTGCAGATACAGAAATTGCTTTCAATAATTTTACTATTAATTCAAAACACATTGTAATTGCCGCAGGTCCCTGTTCTGTTGAAAACAAAGAGCAAATGCTGGAATCAGCAAAATTTATAAAAAAATGCAGGGCAAAAATTCTTCGAGGAGGGGCATACAAACCAAGAACATCTCCATACAGTTTTTCAGGGCTTGGAAAGGAAGGACTCAGGATATTAAAGGAAGTAAAAGAGGAGACAGGACTTGCAATAATAACAGAAGTGATTTCACCCGAGGATGTCGATATTGTTGAAGATGTTGCAGATATTCTTCAGATTGGTGCCAGGAATATGTACAATTATCGACTGCTGGAGAGGGTTGGAAAATCAAAAAAACCCGTGATGCTCAAAAGAAGCTTTCAGGCAACAATCAATGAATTTTTAAACTGTGCAGAATATATTTTGAAAGAAGGCAATACAAAGGTAATTCTCTGTGAAAGAGGTATCAGAAGTTTTGATTCACAATTTACACGAAATTGCTTAGATCTGAATGCAGTTCCTGTTATTAAAAAAGAATCACATCTTCCTGTTTTTGTTGACCCGAGCCATGGCACAGGTAAACGCGAACTTGTTATACCGATGTCAAGGGCTGCCATTGCTGCAGGAGCAGATGGTCTCATTATTGAAGTCCATCCAAACCCTGAAAATGCTTTATCAGATGGTTTTCAGTCCCTTACCTTTGATCTTTTTGAAAAACTCATGGAAGAAATTGAAAAATTTGCAACTGTTATGGGTAAAACTTTATAAAACATATCTTCACCATGGACATCATAAACGCATGGAAAAAACTGGTTGACGAAGCAACATGTCCTGCGGAATTTCCGTTTGTCAGTGAATGGGTTTCTTTTGGAAAGGGTTATCCTGTAAAGGGGCTTGGTGGTAGTCATACTCCAATGATCGCTCATGAAATGATAGAACTTGATGTAGATTACGCAAGACACATCCTTTTGCTTTACCTTCGTTCATGCCTGAGAGAAGAGGATGGAATGCTGGCTGCAATGACTGTTGCGAAATCTGACTCGCTGTATCCAAAGACAGAAAAGGGCAGGATATATCAATACAGCCATCCACCAATCTGGAGTTTTGTAGCGAAAAAAATTCTTGAAAAAAAGTGGGATCCCAAATTTGCAGAGTTCTGTTTTAACGCAGGTATGATGAATTTAAAATGGTGGGAAGAAAACAGAAAAGACAGGATTGGTCTATTCTGGTACATTGATAGTTATCCTGATGAAAAAAATTCAGAATCAGGCTACGAAAATTCTCCGCGATGGGATTTCAAGGACCTTGGACCATTTCCATGCATTGACCTGAGTTGTTTGATATTACTTTACATTGAAAACCTTATCTGGCTTGCAGATAAACTTGCACAGCACGATAAAAAAAACCATCTTGTTTTGTCTCATCAAAACCTGAAAAAAATTATGGATAGATATTTCTGGGACGAAATCATCGGGATATTCTGTGATTATGATCTGCTGGCAATTAATGCGAAGAAAACTACAGCATCCTTTTTTTCTCTTGTTAGCGGTCTTGCCATGACAGAAGATGTTGAAAGAATGATTGGCTTACTACTTGACCCAAAAGAATTTTCTGCTCCAAAAGGAATGCCTGTGGTGTCAATGGCAGAACCAGCATTCGAACTTGATCTGTGGAGGGGAACACTGAGCCCATCAGAAGTATTCTGGGTATGTCTGGGACTTCAGAGATATGGATATCTTGAAGTAGCAAAAAACATTGCGAAAACATCACTTGAAAATATTTACGATACTTTTAAAAATACAGGAAAACTCTGGGAATTCTATAACCCTGTGGATGGGGATATGTCAAAATTGAAAAGGAAGGGTTCGAAGAAAGGACCTTATCCTGATTGTCCGGGTTCTGTCCCGGTAATAAGTATTGAAAAAATTGCAGAAGGAGAAAACCTATGGTGAAAAATTTTAAATTTTTTCTTCCATCAAAGATATTTTTTGGCAAAGACATTATTAATGAGGCATTACCAGAGGTTAAAAATATAGGAAGAAATGCCCTTGTGGTAACAGGAAAAAGATTTGCAAGGGAAACTGGACTGCTTGAAAAAGTATGTCAAATATTGAAGCACAATGCCATAAACTTTCATGTTTTTGAAGGCGTTACTCCTGAACCCTCAACCACCGACTGCGAAAATGTTGCCCGGGCGGGAAAACAATACATGGCTGATGTTATTATTGCCATTGGTGGTGGCAGTGCAATGGATGTGGCAAAGGCAGGTGCTGTTTTGATGACAAACAGTGGAACACTTCAGGACTACTTTGGTGAAGAAAAATTCCAGAACCAGCCCATACCTGTGGTCGCAATACCAACAACGTGTGGAAGTGGAAGTGAAGTAACAAGATATGCGGTAATCATTGATGAAAAGGAAAAAACAAAAAAGACTGTCTCATCAGAACGAATTATTCCAAAAATCGCAATTCTTGACCCATTGATAATCAAAACATTGCCAAAAATGTTGATTGCAGGGACAGGTATGGATGCCCTGTGCCACGCAGTCGAAGGATTCCTTTCAATAAAAGCAAGCCATATTACGAAAATTTTTTCAATTGAATCAATAAGGTTAATCCTTGAAAATATAGAAAAAGCATTATCCAGTGATGAAAATCTTGAAATGGTTTTCCTCGGCTCTCTTTATGCTGGTTTTGTTATTAATCACACCGGTACCATTTTTGTCCACGGCATGGCTTATGGATTAACCATAAAATACAGAATTCATCACGGAACTGCAAATGCACTGTGTCTTCCATATGCGATTGATTTTCTAAAGACACATGGATACCAGGATGAAATTAAGGAACTGGAGAAATTTTTCAATTCTCAGCAACTTATTCGTTTGAATAAGTCCCTGAAATTACCATCTTCGCTTAAAGATATCGGGCTGAATCGCTCTGATATTCCTGAGCTTTCTGAAATGGCATTGAAAGGATGTGAAAGGTCATTTAGAAACATGAAAAGTCGCTTCAATCAAAACGACTTTGAAGAAATTTTTACGAAAATGCTATGAATTTAATAACTTAATAACTTATGAAGTTAAGAAATGAAAACGTCCCATATTTTTCATTACAAAAACGGGAAAAATAAATCGATTGTGATAGGAATTGGAAAGTTTGACGGTTTCCATATTGGACACCAGAAAATTATAAAACAGGTGGTGAATCTTGCAGAAAAACTCATCTGTACCCCCTCGGTTTTCACAATCAGGAACTATCCTGCGACTTACACATTAAGTTCGTGGAATCAGAGGAAGCAGTTTTTTAAAGAAAGTGGAATAGAACTCTGCCTTTGGGCAGATTTCACAGATATCCAGAAATTTACACATCAGGATTTTTTAAATTTGCTTCAGAATATCTGTGATATAAAAGGAGTTGTTGTTGGAAAGAATTTCAGATTTGGTTTTCACAGAAAAGGGGATATAAGGTTTTTAAAATCATGGGCAAAAATCAATAACATAAAAGTTTCTATTATAAATCCTGTTTGTGTTAAGGGGACACCTGTTAGCAGCAGTTCAATAAAACAATTAATTAAAAATTCACATTTCTCTGAAGCCAGAGATATGCTGGGAAGGTGGTTTACAGTAAAAGGAAGATGCATTTCTGGACGAGGAACTGGAAGAAAAATTGGTTTTCCAACAATAAATCTTGAACTGGAGAACAAAAATTGTCCGGTCAGTGATGGTGTTTATGCATGTTTTGTTAAGCATAACAAAAACATTTATAAGGCAGCCGTTTTTTATGGAATTCCCAGAATGTTTCACACAGAAAAATCCTTTGAAATACATATACCTGATGTTGAAATTTGTAACGTGCAGGGCAAAAGTTTCACTGTTATCTTTGTAAAAAAAATAAGAGACGTTGAACAATTCAATAGTCAGAAGGAACTTTCTGAAAAGATCAGTCAGGATGTCTGTATCACAAAAAAACTTCTTGACTCTGTTAAACTTGACGATTTTAAAAAAACATTGTAGTATTAAAAGTCCTTCCGGATAACAAGACGATTAACAAAAGGAGGAAAAAATGGCGAAATATGTTTACTTTTTTGGTGGTGGAAAAGCAGATGGCAATGAAAGTATGAAGGATTTACTTGGAGGTAAAGGCGCAAATCTGGCTGAAATGGCAGGTCATCCTGACCTCAGATTGCCAGTTCCACCTGGTTTCACCATTACAACAGAAGTATGTACCTACTACTACAAGCATAATCGAACCTATCCAAAAACACTCAAAAAGGAAGTTGAAACAGCCCTAAAAAAAGTTGAAAAATTGATGGGAAGAAAATTTGGAGACCCGGAAAATCCATTACTTGTTTCAGTCAGATCAGGAGCCAGAAGATCAATGCCAGGTATGATGGAAACTGTTTTAAATATTGGATTAACAGAAAAAACACTCCCTGGTTTAATCAAACAAAGTGGTGGAAATAAAAGATTTGCATATGATGCATACAGAAGATTAATTATGATGTATGCTGATGTTGTTATGGAAAAGGCAGAAGGCATAGAAGTTGAAGATGGAAAAGGAATAAGAAAAATTATGGACGAAATGCTTGAAGATTTAAAAAAACAGAAAAACTATAGCAGTGATACTGACCTGACAGCCGAAGACCTTGAATTTCTTGCGAGAGAATTTAAAAAGGTTGTTAAGGAAAAACTTGGTAAAGAATTTCCGGATGACCCAATGGAGCAATTGTGGGGTGGCATTGGTGCTGTTTTTGCATCCTGGAACGGAAAACGTGCAGTGGAATATCGAAGAATTGAAAAAATTCCTGATGATTGGGGAACTGCAGTAAATGTCCAGGCAATGGTGTTTGGAAATATGGGCAATGATTCTGCAACAGGCGTTGCTTTCACCCGCAATCCAGGAACAGGAGAACATCAATTTTATGGTGAATACCTTATTAATGCCCAGGGTGAGGATGTAGTTGCTGGAATAAGAACCCCTGCACCGATTAATGAATATTCAAAGAATGAACAGAGTAAACATCTTCCTACCCTTGAGTCATTGATGCCAGATGTTTATAAACAGCTTGATAAAATTCAGAGAAAACTTGAGAAACATTACAGGGATATGATGGATATTGAATTTACGATTGAAAAAGGTAAACTCTTCATTCTTCAATGCAGGGTTGGAAAGAGGAATGGTGTTGCTGCTGTAAGAATGGCTGCTGATATGTACGATGAAAAGCTCATTGATGCAGAAACTGCTGTGATGAGGGTAGCACCGTCACAGCTTGTTGAACTATTACTTCCAATGCTTGACCCGAAAGTTGAAGCCACAACAAAACCAATAGCAAAAGGGTTGCCGGCAGGTCCTGGCGGAGCAATTGGAAGGGTCGTCTTTACATCAAAAGATGCAGTCGAATGGGCACAAAAGGGAGAAAAGGTCATTCTTGTAAGGGAAGAAACTTCTCCTGAAGATGTCGATGGTATGCACAAGGCAGAAGCAATACTCACCAGTAAGGGTGGAATGACCTCGCATGCAGCGCTTGTCGCAAGGGGATGGGGTAAATGTTGTATTGTCGGCTGCTCGGATATTGAAATATCCCCTGATAATAAATCATTCAGCACAAAAAGTGGTGCTGTAGTCAAAGAAGGTGACTGGATTTCATTAAATGGAACAAAAGGACTTGTTTATCAGGGAAGTTTACCCCTGGTAGAAGTTGACATTGAACATAATGAATCTTATCAGCGTTTTATGAAAATCGTTGACAAAGTAAGAAAACTGAAGGTTCGTGCCAATGCTGATACTCCTGAAGATGCAGCGAAGGCACTTAAGTTTGGCGCAGAAGGGATAGGGCTTTTTAGAACTGAGCATATGTTCTATGGAGAGGGTAGTGAAAAACCATTGTTCTTACTTCGAAAAATGATTATGAGCAAAACAGAAGAGGAAAGAAGACGAGCACTGGATGAACTTTATCCATTCATGAAAAATGATATTAAAGCAACTCTTGAGGTTATGAATGGTTATCCAGTAACAATTCGACTTCTTGATCCACCACTTCATGAATTTGTCCCTCATGATGAAGAAAAACTTATTGCCCTTGGAAAAGAACTTAATATTGATATTACTGAACTGAAAAAAAGAGCAGAGTCATTGAGGGAAAATAATCCAATGCTCGGTCATAGAGGAGTGCGATTAGGAATTACATATCCCGAAATTTCTGAGATGCAATTCAGAGCCATATTAGAAGCAGCCGGAGAACTGATTCTTTCGGGAAAACAAGCAATGCCAGAGATTATGATTCCAGTAACATGCTCTGTCACAGAACTTATGCACCAGAGAAGAATCTTTGACCGCGTCTACAAGGAAGTTTGCGAAAAACTGGGACTTAAAAAGATTCCGTTTATGTTTGGAACAATGATAGAAATTCCAAGGGCAGCCCTGACAGCTGGTAGAATGGCAGAAGTGGCAGAGTTTTTCTCTTTCGGTACAAACGATCTTACCCAAATGGGCTTCGGCTTTTCGAGGGATGATATAGGGGGATTTTTGCCTGACTACCTTAAAGAAAAAATTTTACCGGCAGATCCTTTTCAGACAATAGATCAGGAAGGTATCGGTGAACTTATTTCCATGGGAATTCAAAGGGGTCGTGCCACGAGAGAAAATCTTAAGGTCGGTATCTGCGGAGAACACGGTGGAGATCCTGATTCGGTAAAATTCTGTCACAGAATTGGAATGAATTATGTTTCCTGCTCTCCCTTCAGGGTTTCGATTGCCCGACATGCGGCAGCACAGGCAGTTGTAGAAGGCAAAAAACAGGAAACGGCCAAGAAAAGCGGTAAAAAAAAGAAAAGCAGAAAATAAGAAGTTCATAACTTATGAAGTTATGGGATTATGAATTCCCTGAATATTGTTGTATCCGGAGAAGCCGGTAGTGGAATACAGACAGTAGAAACACTACTATGTGAAATCTTTAGAAGACAGCATTATGTCTTTTCCACAAAAGAATATATGAGCAGGGTAAGGGGCGGTGCCAATACAACCACAATCAGAATCTCAGAACTTCCTCATTATACAAGTGTGAACTTTTTTAATGGTCTGCACGGAAGGAGTATACCGGTTGCAACAGGTATAAAAGCAACCAAGCCTGAACTTACAGTCATTGTAGTGAGTGGAGACGGTTGCATATATGGTGAAGGAGGAAATCGTACTAATTTGCCGTCAAAATTATAGGAATACCGAATTGAGTTCGCCAGAGAGCAAGGCGGCAAGGAGAAGGCAACGAGGCATACTTGATGTATGTTGAGGAAGCCGACGACGCAGCCAACGATGCTATATGGATGAAATCAATTCGGTATCATTTTATCCATGGAATAAGAAGAAACCCAGATATTACAGTGATTGTCCATAATAACATGGTTTATGGGCTGACGAAAGGACAGGCATCTCCAACAAGTCAAATTGGCTTTAGAACCCCAATTCAGGTATGCGGAGTATTTGAGGAACCTTTTAATGCAATTGCTGTTGCAATTGCATTGAATGCATCATTTGTTGCCAGGTGTTTTAGCGCAGACATAGAAAAGACAAAGGAAATTATAAAACTTGCAATAAAACATAAGGGTTTTTCATTCGTTGAAATCCTTCAACCGTGCGTAACTTTCAATAAAATCAACACTTACGCATGGTTCAGGGAAAGAACTTACTACCTTGATACCAGTTATTCTCCTGATGACAGAATCAAAGCATTTGAGACATCCCTTGAAAAAGATAGAATTCCCCTGGGCATCTTATACACTGGTTTTCAGCGAAAAACCTTTGAACAAAACCTCGAAGATTGTGGTATTGTTTATCCAGTTATAAGAAGAAAATCAAACATTAAAAATGACCTCCTGAAAAGTTTGAAAAAAAATCATTCAAAGTAAATTAACATCCATTTGCGATTCTAATAACTACAGTGTATAATCTCAAACAGGAGCACGAGCGTCTTAATAAAAAGGTTGAATAATAATAACGTAAGTTTTTAAAATTCAACACAAAGGAGAAAAAATGGATAGAAAAGAATTTATTAAGACAGCAATGGCTTCAGTGATCGGGATTATGGTTGCAGGGAAAAGTCGTCTCACAGCAGAAGTTGTAAAAAAAGTTCAGAATACTTCAGAAATTTTTGTTGCAAAAGATGGAAGTCCTTCAGATATGACATCAAAGGTAATAAAGGCACTTGGTGGGATTGGGAAATTTGTTAAGAAGGGCTCAAAGGTTGTAATAAAACCCAATATTGCATGGAATAGAAGTCCTGAACAGGCAGCAAATACGCATCCTGAAGTTGTTGCCACAGTGGTTTCACTCTGTAAAAGTGCAGGTGCTTCGTCAATAATTGTTACAGATGTCACATGTGACCCATGGAATGTTACTTATGTTGTAAGTGGTATTAAGGAAGCTGTGGAAAGAGCAGGTGGGATAATAAAGCCACCTGAAAAATTCAGAAAGGTTGCGATTCCTTCAGGTGTTGTGCTAAAGGAAGCAGAAATACCTGAAGATATCCTTGACGCAGATGTTTTAATCAATATTCCTGTAGTGAAAGTCCATGGTTCAAAAGCAAAAGTCACAATTTCAATGAAAAACTGGATGGGTGCTGTCAGAGACAGGGGATATTTTCACAGAACAGACCTTAATCAGTGCATCGCAGACATCTCTTCTTTTTTAAAGCCATCTCTAACAATTATTGACGCAACAAGAATACTGCTAACAAATGGTCCAAAAGGACCAGGTACAGTGAAAGAAACAAAAATTGTTGCTGGAGGAACTGATTTTGTAGCGCTTGATGCCTTCGGAGCAACATTGCTTGGAATAGACCCGTCTGAAGTAAGACACATCCAGATTGCAAAAGAATTGGGTCTTGGAGAATCTGACCTGTCAAAAGTCAAAATTCTCTATGTATAACATGGCTGAAGAAAAATGAAAAAAAGACAGATTTTAAGAAGGGTAGTGCAGGCATTAAGTATTTTTTTCTTCTTTTATCTCCTAAAAAAGACAACAGTGTACCCTGTCTCAACGAAATTACCATTAAGTTTCTTTTTCAAAATTGATGGGCTGCTTGCTTTTTCAGTTGCAATCATTACAAAAACAATGTCATTGTTTATCCTGCCAGGTTTTGTTATGATTTTACTCATTATGACTTTTGGGAATTTCTTCTGTACCTGGATTTGTCCTTCTGGAGGAATTATTGATTATCTTGGCTTTTTATTTTTCAGAAAACGATGGAAAATTTCATCCCCAGTACCTGGAAAACTAAGAAACGCAAGTTCAATAATACTGATGTTTGTTTTAATTTCAGCAGTGGTTTCAAGTATATCTGGCATACAATTTTTTGGATTTGTTTTTGACCCATTTGTTATTATGCACCAGGCAATGATTGGAACAATTCTGTGGCTTTCAGTATTTCTTATCATTGTCCTTGCAAGTATTTTTTATCCAAGATTATGGTGTAATTGTTTTTGTCCGCTCGGAAAATTTTATACAATCGCTGGAACAAGGTTTAAAATAAAAAAACTGTTTGTTATGCTGAAAAACAGAAGGAAAACTGTATCATGAACAGGAAAGAGTTTTTGATTTCACTTGCAGGAACAATCCTTACTGCTGCGAGTCCTGGACTGCTAAGATACAAAAAGAAAAAGACAAATTTTTTGAGACCACCAGGTTCACTTGAAGAAAATGTTTTTTCTAAATCCTGCATCAGATGTGGTGAATGCATCAGAGCATGCCCTGCAAAATGCCTGAAACAGGTTAAAATAGAAGAATCTTTTAATGATTGGCTCACCCCAGAAATTATTCCAAGACAAAAAGGTTGCATACTGTGCCAGAATTGTGGAATTGTATGTCCCACAGGAGCAATAAGGAAAGTCAACTCAGAAAAAATTAAGATTGGAACAGCCAGAATTTTTAATGATATGTGCCTTGTCTGGACAAATCAAAAAGAATGCCTTGTTTGCCTTGAATTCTGCCCTGCAGGTGCCATCTATACAGATGATAAGGGCAGACCAATTGTAAATCCTGAATTATGCGTTGGTTGCGGCCTCTGTGAACAAAACTGTCCTGTTACTTCACAGGATGCAGCAATAAGGGTAAGTACAAAAGGAGAAAAAAGGGTTCATCTTAAAGATGGCAAATACTACTGAAAAGGAGGATTTATGAATCTTGGTGCGCCTGAACTGATTCTTATAGGGCTGGTGGCTCTACTTTTATTTGGTGCAAAACGGCTTCCTGAGATAGGAAGGGCATTTGGAAAAGCAATTGGTGAATTCAAAAAGGGATTGAAAGAAGCAGAAAAAATAACTGAAGATGAACACGAAGACAAAGATAAAAAATAAAAAATGGAAACAAATTCCCAGGAAGCATCATTTCTTGACCACCTGGAAGAGTTAAGAAAAAGGATTCTTTTTTCAATTCTATGGTTTGCTGTTTTCTGTATAATATCCTATGCCTTCAAAAATCAAATACTTAGGTTTGTAGTAGAACCATTAGAAAAAATTCAAAAACAACCTGTGTTTGTTTCACCTGTTGAGCCCTTTTTCTCAATCATTAAACTAAGCCTTTTCTCAGGTTTTCTCCTTGGTTTCCCGTTTTTTTTACACCAGATGTATGTATTTGTAAAACCAGCACTTAACTCAAATCATACAAAAATATTTTCATTATGCTTAGTTTCTGGAACAGTTTTGTTTTATGCTGGGTGTGCTCTGAGTTATTACCTGATCGTCCCAGCAGGACTGAAAATCCTTTTCAGTTTTGGCAGTGGAATTATGATGCCTATGGTCACAATGAACCATTACCTCACATTTTTTATCTGGATGACAGTGATTCTTGGGATTTTGTTCCAGGTACCAGTCATTGTAGTATTTCTCGGAATCACAGGCGTGGTCAGTATACAGGTCCTAAAAAGGATGAGGAGGTTCGTTTATCTTTTAAGTTTTGTAATCGCTGCTGTAATTACGCCGACAACCGATGTAATTACTCAGACAATCATCGCTGTAATTTTTATTTTCCTTTATGAGATTTCGTTATTAATCCTGATCGTTTCAGTAAAACGGAAGGTATTGAAAAAAGAAAACTTGAGTTCAGGAAGTTGAGAAAATTTATTAAGTATAAAAATCAGGTTGAAAATTACGGAATTTTACCCGTTCGACCAGGAACTGGTTGGATGCTATGGTTTCAAAAGTTTACATAATATATCTTATGCGACATTATAGAACCCAAGTTATCAATTATCAGATAAATACAAACAATAAGCCAATTAATCCACAGTTATCCACAAAACCACAGCATGTATGAGACAGAGATACCGAAAAAATGATACGGCAGGATCAAAAAATTACAGGCACATTTCATTAGAGACAGTGTTTTTATCGTTCTTCATGGTTTAATGGGTTTATTTTGGTTTTTTTCAGGGTTTTTCCGAGTTTTTAATGATATCTACCATTTCCTTTATAGCACTGTGCAATCCTACAAATACTGCCTTACAAATGATGCTGTATCCGATATTGAATTCTTCTATCTGGGGTATTTTTAAAATTGGAAGGATATTTCTGTAATCAAGGCCATGGCCTGCGTGAACCTTTAGTCCCTTAGAAATACCAAATTCTGATGCTTTGACAATTTTTCCAAGTTCATTATTCCATGCGTCTTCATCATCCTTTTCAAAAAATTCCGCATATCTACCTGTATGAAGTTCTACTGCACAGGCTCCTGCCTCCTTGCTTGCTTCAATCTGTTCAATATCAGGTTCAACAAACATACTCACTTCGATATTTTTATCACGAAACTTTTTTACAATGTCCTTCAGTTTTTCAATATTTCCTGAAACATCAAGACCACCTTCTGTTGTCAATTCCTGTCTTTTTTCTGGTACAAGGGTTACCTGTGCAGGACATATATCCAGTGCAATCCTGACAATTTCTTCACTTGTAGCCATTTCAAGATTAAGGCGCCTTACTGTTTTTTTTAATGCAAAGACATCTCTATCCTGAATATGCCTTCTATCCTCTCTCAGGTGACAGACAATAGAGTCGCAACCAGCGATTTCACAAATACCTGCAGCAATGACAGGGTCAGGAAATCTGCCCTTTCTTGCCTGTCTTAATGTTGCAATATGATCAACATTAACACCTAACTTTTTCATTTTTCCCTCCCTGTAAAATTTCCTCTAACTTCTTTATTAAAAATCGATTCTCAGAGGGTTTTCCTATTGTAATTCTCACAAAATTCCCCTTTATCCCAAATCCTGACATTGGTCTTATGATTATTCCCCTCTTTTCAAGCTCCTGACATAACCAGTTAGAATCTTCTTTTACACAGCAAAACAAGAAATTTGCCTCAGAAGGAAATACCTGAAATCCAAGTTTTTCAAGATTTTTCTTTAGGTATACTTTTCCTCTGTTATTATTTTCCACTGATTTTGCCACAAACTGGTGGTCATCCAGGGCTGCTAAAGCTGCCTGCTGAGCAACAGAAGTAGTGTTAAACGGTGGTCTGATCTTTTCCATAATCGAAATAACATCCTTTGAGGAAATCCCATAACCAATTCTTAATCCTGCCAATCCATAGATTTTTGAAAATGTCCTTGTAACTATTACATTTTTCCTTTCAATCCATGGTAATGCAGTTCCAAATTCACTATCCTGGGCATATTCAACATAAGCTTCGTCGCATAATATCAAAATATTATCTGGAACACTTTTCATAAATTCGGAAACTTGACTTTTTTTGATGTAAGAACCTGTTGGGTTATTGGGATTACAGAGAATTATCATTTTGGTCTTCTTTGTAATTTTTTCGCAGATTTTTTCAAGATTATAGGTCATATCATCGTTTAACTGAACAATTACTGGTTCCAGACTGAATGCATGGGCAAGAATTTTGTAAATGATAAATGATGGGGATGGAAAAATCACCTGGTCATGTTCTTCACAGAATGCCTGCATTGCCATGCTAATGATTTCACTGGAACCACTTCCTATAATAATCTGGTCGACCTGCAATTTCAATATTGACGCAAGTTTTTCCCTTAACAAATATGCAGAACCTTCAGGATACCTGTTGAGTGAGCCAAGACATTTTTTTATGGCTTTTATAGCCATTGGAGAAGTACCACAGGGATTTTCATTTGAAGCAAGTTTAATAATTTTCTCCAATTTCCTTTCTCTGAATAAAACTTCAGCAGGTTTTCCAGGAACATATGGAGAAATAAAAGAAAGACTTTTCCTTGCCAGAGATTCAATGTGATTTTTCATTATAACTCCAATCCAACAAGTTTTCTAACATTTTCCATCGTCTGCTGTGCAACAGATTGTGCTTTTCTTTGTCCTTTTTTCAAAATCTCCCAGACCTGTTCAGGGTTTTTTTCAAGGATTTTTCTTTTTTCCCTTACCGGGATAAGATAATGATTTAGTTCCTCAGCCATTTGTTTTTTACAATCCACGCATCCAATCTTTGCTGAAAGGCATTCCTGTTTCACATCCTGCCAGTGATTTGAAACAAGTTTCCTGTATGCGAAAACAGGACATTCATCAGGATGCCCGGGATCTTTCCTGTATATCCGTTTCGGGTCAGTAAACATTCTGGCAACCTTTGATGCAATTTCCTCCTCAGAATCTTTAAGAAAAATTGCATTTCCATATGATTTGCTCATTTTTCTGCCATCGATACCTGGAACTTTTGGAGTTTCTGTTAGTAACTCCTTTGGTTCAGGAAAGTATTGACCATACAAAAAATTAAATCTTCGTGCAATTTCCCTTGTAAGTTCAAGATGTGGTAATTGGTCTATTCCTATAGGTACATATCGTGCATGATAAATAAGAATATCCGCTGCCTGCAACACTGGATAACCAAGAAACCCATAGGTTGTAAGATCTTTTTCACTCAATTCCTGAATCTGTTCCTTGTACACAGGATTTCTTTCCAGCCACGGAACAGGAACAATCATCGAAAGAATCAAATTCAACTCAGCATGTTCCTTAATCATTGACTGGATAAAAATTACTGATTTTTCGGGGTCAAGCCCACAGGAAAGAAAATCAAGTGCTATTTCAAAGACATTATTTTTTATTTCCCCGGGATTTTTATATTCTGTACTGAGTGCATGCCAGTCCGCAATCATATAAAAACAATCGTAATGGCTATCCTGAAGTTTCCTCCAGTTTGCAAGTGCTCCAAAAAGATGCCCTATATGAAGCGGTCCTGTCGGCCTCATTCCACTTAACACTCTTTTTTCTGAACTTAATAAGTTCATGACTTCATATCCTTTTTGTTGATTGCTGTTTTTCAAAAAATTGTTTTAGAATTTGTCTATGGTCAAAAGCCATCTCTTCCGGTAGATCTGCCTCTGAAAAAATTCTGACTGATGATGCATCATCCCCTGCCTTCAATTGTCCACTTGCCTGTGCAACAAACACAATTGATATTGTATGAAATCTCGGATCTCGGTGCGGGTCTGAAAAAACCCCAAATAGTTCGAGATCCCTGATGTCAAGCCCTGTCTCCTCTTTTGCTTCCCTCACTGCTGCCTGTTCTGCGGATTCACCATAATTTATGAAGCCACCAGGAATTGCCCAGCCATGAGGTGGATTTTTTCTATATACGCAAACCACGCCCCCATCTTTTTTTATAATGATGTCAGCAGCAGGATATGGATTTTTAAATGTTTTTGAGGCAAGATTTTTTAGTTCGGGCTCAATTTCTTCAACAAATTCCTGCATTGATTTACTATCTTCAAAAACAATAGTGACTTTTTCCATCTTCATTCTACGACCAATAATCTTAATCAATCCTTCAGCAATCACATGGAACAAAATTTTTCTCCCCTGCACAAAATCAGTCAAAGCAGGGACGAAAAAAGTTAATGAACTGGAACATTTTTCCTCTTTTGAAACAATGGCGTCAAAGTGGTGACGAAAAATTTCAATCTTCTCTTCTGTCTCACCTTGAAAAACAGGTAGCATTACAATACGAGATGATTTAAATCTTTCATTCAATTTCTTCATTTCTATCTCTGAAAAACCCGTATCGGGTTGAATAACCATAACCAGTGCAGCATCCAACAGGTCTCCACTATCTGACAGTACGAATTGAGTATCTGCAATAAAATATGTCAATCTTTCCATTTTATTAACTTCATAACTTATTAAGTTAATAACTTAATCACTTCATTTTTAACCAGATTTCCCTTGTCCTGGGACCATCAAACTCACAGAGGAATACACCCTGCCATGTACCAAGTTGAATCTTACCATTTTCAATTATAAGAGTAACTGAATGCCCGACCACTGATGATTGAATGTGTGCATCAGAATTCCCTTCAGTATGCCTGTATTTTCCGTATTCGGGAACAATACTGGAAAGTGTGTTTACCATATCCATGCGAACTGACGGATCGGCATTTTCATTTATTGTGATTCCACACGTTGTGTGTGGAACAAAAATAACACAAATTCCATCGTTTATTTTATTTTCACGCAATACCTTTGATATTTCAGTGGTTATATCAATCATTTCTTTTCTCTGCCTTGTCTGAACTGTTATTCTGTACATTTTGCCCCTCTCACTCTGCCTGATAAAATGTCTTATATGCAAGATATGTAGAAAAGATATCTGCCTTGCCTGTAACCTCAAATGGTGCATGCATGGAAATAACACCGGTTCCGCAATCAATTGTTGGAATGTTGTATCTGGCAAAAAATGTCGCCACTGTTCCACCTCCACCCTGCTCTACTTTCCCAATTTCAGATGGTTGCCAGCAAACATTTGCCTTGTCAAAAATGTTCCTTATCCACGCAATATATTCTGCAGATGGTTCAGTGCTTCCTGCCTTTCCTCTTCCACCGGTTGTCCTCTCAACACATACACCGTGATTGATTTTTGCAGAATTTCTCGGATCAAACACTTCTTTATATCCAGGATCAAACAAACTTGATACATCGGCTGATATTGCTTTTGAATTTTCAAACAAAAACCTTAATGATTTTTTACAACCTGTTTTCTCCATAACTTCCTCAAGAAAAAACTGGAAAAATGCGGATTGTGCTGAAGTACTGCCGTAACTACCAATTTCTTCCTGGTCAACAAGTATACAGAATCCACTCTTTTCAAGTTTTTCACTCTCAAATAGCGCCTTCATTGAAGTATATGCACAAACCCTGTCATCCTGACCGTATCCTAAAATCAGACTCTGGTCAATTCCAAGATGCCTGGCATTTCCTGCTGGTACTGCTTCAAATTCAGCACTGATGAGGTCTTCTTCTGTTATCCCGTACTTTTCCTTTAAAATCAAGAAAAGATGATTTTTCACTGGTTCCTTATCACTTTTCACAGGGATTGTTGCTGCAAGAATATTAAGATTCTCACCTGGAAAACCATCCTCAATCGTTTTTTTAACCTGGTCCTTTGCAAGATGGGGAAGCAGGTCTGTTATTGTAAAAACTGGATCATTCATGTCGTCTCCAATTTCAATTGTTTTTTTCTCCCCTGTTTTTAAAACAACAGTGCCATAAAGTGCCAGTGGTATGGTTAACCACTGATATTTTTTAATACCTCCGTAATAACAGGTTTTAAAATACACAATCCCATCGTCTTCGTAAACAGGATTTGGTTTTAAATCCAGCCGTGGAGCATCAACATGGGAAACGATGAATCTTGCGCCAGTATCAAGTGGTTGCTTTCCAATAATTCCAAAAATGACCTGTTTTCCTTTGTTAACCTTGAAAATCTTATCCCCTGAAACAAGTTTTTCTTTTGTCGAAATATCCTGAAAACCTGACGAAATTGCAATATTGACGGCTGACTGGACAAATTTTCTTTCCGTCTTATTTTCAGATATGAAATGCCTGTATCCTTCAGCAAATTCAAAAATGTTTTTCTTCTCTTTGTCACTCAATACTTCCCACGCATTTTTCTTCAACATATTTCCTCCATAGAAATGGATAATTCGTTACACTGTTGTATTGTAATAACAAAAAATTTGTCCGTCAACTTACCAGTGTTCCCATCTTATTACTTCATCCAGCGACTTTTTCGGCGGGCATGGTTGTTCATCAGGATAACCAAGAGCAATAATAGATACAAGTTTCTGATTTTCTGGAGCATTAACAATTTCAGAAATTTTTTTCACATATGGCTTTTTATCTCCTGCAATCCAGCAACTTCCAATACCATATGCCTTTGCAGCAAGCAGAATATTTTCTGTTGCAGCAGAACCATCCTCAAGATAATATTTTGTATCCTCGCAAAAAACCAGGATGCAACATGGTGCCTGAGCAAGAAATTTTCCATAGTCAGTCGCTTCAGCAATCTTTTTAATTGTTTTCTCTTCTGTGATGACAACAAATGTCCATGGTTGCAAATTCCGGGCTGTCGGCGCCAGGCGTGCGCAATCAATGATATCCTTAAGAATGTTTATCGAGATGGGTGTGTCTTTGAATGCCCTGATACTTCGTCTTTCTTTGATCACATCCAGCAAGGTTTTTCCCTGCATTTTTACCCCTTTTTTTGAATTTTAGAAAATAGACATTCTGTCTGTTTTGAATTTGTTTCATATTAATAATCAATCCCCCTTTTTGCAGAAATTTCAGGAAACACATGTTTAATAGATCTCATCTCTGTCACAATGTCTGATTTTTGCACTATTTTTGCACTCATACCCCTTCCTGTCAGTATAATGTTGATTCCCGGAATTTGATCCTTTGCAAAACAAATGAATGAAGCAAGCTCTTTTTCCTCCAGAATTTTATCTCTGATTCCTATAAGAATTTCATCCATTACAAGAAGGTCGCATTTTTTTATTGTCTTGAACTTGTTCTTAAATTTTTCCCATTCTCCTCTGAACAATTTTTTGAAATCGCTTTTCTTAAGATTTCCGGAAAATGCAGGATGTTCCTGGCAGAATCCATAAACCTTACAACCCTTCAGTGTTTTCAGTACCTTAAATTCTCCGGAAAACCCTTTCTTAAAAAATGTACAGAACACCACTTTACCACCCCAGCCAATGGTCCTGAGAACACAACCCAATGCAGCAGTTGTTTTCCCTTTTCCATCCCCTGAGAATGTAATCAACAAACCATTGTCCTGCATCACAATTCTACTGGTTTTCCGGTCTCAGCAGATTTATAAATGTTTTCTATAATTTTTATGACAGTAATAATCTCTTCAGGTTTTGTAATCGGCTGTGTATCATTTCTCACACAATTAACAAAATGCTCAATTTCAAGTTGATACACATTTTGAGAAGGAAACTCCAGCGTGGTATCAACAGGATATCCATTGAGTTCACCAAAAATTTTAAGAGGTGGTTTTGATTCTGTCCAGTACTGAACACCTGATTTTGTTCCAAATAGAGAAATTTTCATTCCTGTTTCAGAATTCCCTGCCCAGCTTGCTTCAAGAAACAGGGTAACATTATTTTTAAACCTGATAAATCCAGCGGCTAAATCTTCAACATCAAAAGTTCCTGTCGGCTTATCCCCTACCCTGCTCCAGATTGGTGGCCAGCCCCCGTCGATTGCCTGGTTTTTGAACTTATTGTAAGAGACACCTACAATCAATTCGGGTTCAGGGCATCCCATCAAATAAATCGCAAGGTCAAGAATGTGTACACCAATATCAATAAGTGGTCCGCCGCCTGCCAGTTTTTTCATTGTAAACCATGTACCAAGACCAGGGATTCCCCTTCTTCTCAAGCATGATGCCTTTCCATAATAAATCTCTCCCATCTGTCCATTATCGACCATTTTCTTAATAAACTGACTGTGCGGGGCAAATCTATTACAAAATGCTCCCATAAATTTATTTCCGGTCTCTTTTGCTGTATTGACAATAGCCCGGGCTTCATCTGTATTTAGCGCAATCGGCTTCTCACAGATAACATGTTTTCCGGATTTTAATGCTGCTATAGATTGTTGTGCATGAAATGCGTTTGGGGAACAAATACTGATAATATCAAGTGGCTCCTTCAGTATATCTTCCCAGTTTACAAATCTCTTTAAAATACCGAATTTCTCAGCCACAAATGCAAGCTTCTGTTCATTTGGATCACTGATGGCACAAACTTCAACATCTGCAATTTTCTTGAATGCCTCAATGTGAAAATGAGAAATCCCACCTGCACCTATCACACCAACTTTCAATTTTTTCATTTTTCCCCTCCTGAGGTTTTTTGTTTAATATTATAACAGAAGAAAACCGAAAGTAAAAAACAATTGAAAAATCTCAAAGATTGATGTATATTTTATGTTATTAAAGAAAAAAGGCAACACTGTTTACAGGGGAAAAATAATGGAGAAAGAAAAAAAGTACGAACCTTCTTTGATCGAAGAAAAATGGAGAAGGATCTGGGAAGAGAAAAAGATTAATTATACAGATGTAAACACAACAAAGAAAAAGTACTACTGCCTTGATATGTTTCCATATCCTTCAGGTTCAGGGCTTCATGTTGGACACTGGAGAGGTTATGTGCTTTCAGATGTCTGGGCACGATATATGAGATTGCAGGGTTATCATGTTCTGCATCCCATGGGATGGGATTCTTTTGGATTACCGGCAGAAAATGATGCAATAAAAAAGGGCATACATCCAAAAATCAGTACAAGAAATAATATTGATAATATTCGTCGGCAATTGAAGGAAATTGGAGCAATGTATGACTGGACAAAAGAAATTAACACAAGTGACCCTGAATATTACAAATGGACACAATGGATTTTTCTTCAAATGTTTCATAAAGGTCTGGCATACAGGGCAGAAATGCCAATCAACTGGTGTCCAAATTGCAAAACAGGACTGGCAAATGAAGAAGTTATCAATGGAAACTGCGAAAGATGCGGGACATCTGTAACAAAAAAAAGATTAATGCAGTGGATGTTGAAAATTACTGCGTATGCAGAACGGCTCCTCAATGATCTTGACCGACTTGACTGGCCCGAAAAGGTTAAAATCATGCAGAAAAACTGGATTGGAAAAAGCGAGGGTGCCAGCATAATTTTTAAAATTGTCAATGAATCCTGCCTCGACCTTGAGGTTTTCACAACGCGGGCTGATACACTCTTTGGTGCCACATATGTTGTTATTGCCCCTGAACACCCGTTAATATTTAAAATTACCACACCAGAGAAAATTCAGGAGGTCAAAAAATATGTAGAAGAAGCAACAACAAAATCAGAACTTGAAAGAACACATCTTTTGCATGAAAAAACAGGTGTTTTCACTGGTGCTTATGCAATTAATCCTGTAAATGGGAAAAAAGTCCCAATCTGGGTTGCTGACTATGTCCTTGCACATTATGGCTCGGGTGCTATTATGTCTGTACCTGCTCATGATCAGAGGGACTTTGAGTTTGCAAAGAAATTTGGATTACCGGTGATAGAAGTCATCCACAGCGACAATGCTATTCGCAACGATGATGGTAGCCTTGCAGCCGCTTACGAAGGTCCCGGGATACTGATAAATTCAGGTCAATTTAACGGCATTGAATCAGAAAAAGCAAAATACCTTATAACAAAGTGGCTGGAAGAAAATAAAATGGGAACATTCAAAACAACATATAGATTAAGGGACTGGGTGTTTTCAAGACAGAGATACTGGGGAGAACCAATTCCAATTGTATATTGTGATAAATGCGGCATTGTCCCTGTCAGGGAAAAAGACCTGCCTGTTGTTCTTCCTGATGTTGAATCATATAAACCCACTGGTACTGGAAAATCTCCTCTTGCTGCAATACCTGAGTTTGTTAACACAAAATGCCCGCAATGTTCAGGACCTGCAACAAGAGAAACCGATACAATGCCGCAATGGGCTGGTTCTTCATGGTACTTTTTAAGGTATCCAAATCCTGATTTAAAAACAGCCGCCTTTGACAGAAAAATTGTTGATAGATGGCTTCCTGTGGATTGCTACATCGGTGGCGTCGAACATGCGATTTTACATTTGTTGTATGCGAGGTTTTTCACAAAATTTCTGTATGATATTGGTGCCATTGGATTTGATGAACCATTTTTAAAATTGTTCAATCAGGGAATGGTCACAAAATTCAGTGAGAAAACAGGAAAACTCGAGAAGATGTCAAAATCAAAAGGAAATGTTGTAAATCCTGACCCGTTGGTAAAAAAATACGGAACAGACACAGTGAGACTATACGAATTGTTTATAGGTCCTCCTGAACTCGATTCTGAGTGGAATGATAGCGGTATAGAGGGATGTTATAGATTTTTGAAAAAAGCATGGAACTTTGTCATCCAGCAGGTTGAAAAGAATTCTGAGACAGATATTGATTCAAAGAAAAGATTGCATTTGCTCATCAAAAGGGTGACTGAAAGAATAAACGAATTTAAACTCAACACAGCAATCAGTGCCTTTATGGAATTCATGAAAGATTTACCAGACAATTGCTGTTTCTCAAGGCAGGATATAGAAAAGTTTATTATTCTCATCTCTCCCTTCGCACCACATTTTGCAGAAGAACTATGGCAGGAATTTCTTGGACATTCTGATACTGTCTTTAATGCAAAATGGCCAGATGTGCAGCAGCAGATTATTTCTGAAGAAACCATTACATTACCTGTGCAGGTAGATGGAAAAGTCAGGGCAACTGTAAGTGTGGAAAAAACAGCAAACAGCGAAGAAATCCTGAAAAAAGCAATTGAATCGGTTTCAAAATTTATTCAGGGTAAAGATATTGTCAAAAAAATCTATATTCCCGGGAAAATCATAAGTATCGTGACACAAAAAAAATAGGAGCCAGTTTTTTTACTGGCTCCTTTGTTCTATCGAAAAACTTATTTATTTTGTGACTGCTGTGTTTCTGCCTCCTTCTGCTTTTCTTTTTCCTTCTGTTCTTCTATTCTATCCTTGATGTCACTGATTCCTGCTGCAATTGCTATAACCCCAACAAGCAATATGAAAAATGGCACAGCTGCCTGCAAACCTTTAACAAATAAACTCCACCACCTGATAATACCTAACAACCCTACGACTACCGCGATAATCCCGCCTATCAGAGCACCCATTCATCCTCCTTTTTACTTTTTACAAAATTTCCTTAATTATTATTACATGGTCTTTTATTTATGTCAATTCTAAGCACGGGGATGATATTTTTTGTATATTGCCTTCAACTGACTCCTTGATACCTGTGTATAAATTTTTGTTGTGCTGATGCTTTTATGCCCGAGCAATTCCTGAATAATCCTGATGTCCATACCTGCCTCAAGTAACTGTGTCGCAAATGTATGTCTTAACATATGAGGTTTAAGGCTGATGCCAAGCCCTGCTTTTTTGCCTGCATTTCTGACAATTTTCCATATATTCTGACGTGTCATTGGATTGCCATTTTTTGTTCCAAAAAGAAAAGCACCTTCTCGGGATATACAATGCTTTATAAAAGGAATCAACTCCTGAGGAAAAAAGACGATTCTCTCTCTGTTTCCTTTTCCTGTGACTTTAATCCATTTTTCTTCAAGGTTAATGTTTTCCTTTTTTATTTTCGAAAGTTCTGAAATACGTAGCCCGGTAGTTGCAAGTAATCCAAGGATTACCATATTTCGAATGTGTAAACTTTCTCTTTCTGTTGTTCGTACTGAAATAATCTTGTTGACATCCTGCCTGTTTATAACCTGTGGAATTTTCCTTTCAATTTTCGGGCTTTCAAATAGATTCAAAATATAAGGATTTATTTCACCCTTGCTCGCAAGAAAACGGTATAAACCCCGAATTGAAGATATGTTTCTTGCAATTGTTGCCGATGAAACATTGTTCCTTTTTAAAAAAATCATGAAATCAACGAGGTCTTTCCCTTTAATGTTTTTATGGGAAATTCTTTTCAATACAATGAATTTATAAAATTTTTCCAGATCCCTTCTATACGAATTCAAGGTATTCTCAGAAAGGTTTTTCTCAACAGATATAAAAACAAGAAAATCATCTATATGCTTTTTCAGATGTTCATTTTCCATCATATACCCTGTAAAAAATATGGATTCGTCTCAAGTTCTTTCCCGATAGAAGTTTCTTCTCCATGTCCTGGTAGTACGACAGTATTTTTATCAAAATGAGAAATTTTTTTAAGGGATATCATCAACAATTCTTCATTCCCACCTGGAAGGTCAGTCCTTCCTACTCCACCAGAAAATAACAGGTCTCCAGAAAACAGGTAATTCCCAAGTTTCAAGCATATGCTGCCAGGAGTATGTCCTGGTGTATGGATAATAGAAAAAAATAAGTTCCTGCAGAGATTTATTTTCTGTCCATCTGATAAAAAAATATCAGGAGAAACGGATCTAAATTGAATCCCGAAAATTTCTGATAGATTCAATGCAGGATCTGAAAGATAAGATTCATCATCCCTGTGTATTCCAACAACTGGTTTTGGAGATAAATGATTTTTGATGTGATTTGCTCCAGTGTGGTCATAATGGCCATGAGTATTAAAAATGTATTTCGCCTTTAAACCACTGTGCCTGATATGCTCCAGAATGAGTGTTTCATCTGCACCAGGGTCAATAATAGCCGCGCTTCTGTCCGGACAGGACACAATATAACAATTTGTTCCGAATTGACCTACCACAATCCTTTCAATATGAAATTCAGAAGTTATTAATTTCATGATTTCATATTTCCCTTTTTATCATTTTCAGCACTTCCTCTTCAGAAATCGTTTTTACGCCCAATTTACGTGCCTTCTCAAGTTTTGAACCAGGATTTTCACCCACAATAAGATAATCTGTTTCCTTTGAAACACTTTCTGATACCCTGGCACCAAGTTTTTTAAGTTCTGTTTTCATTTCCTCCCTTGTGAAATTTTTGAGAGTACCGGTGATGACAAATCTCATTCCAGATAATTTTCCTTTCTTTTCAACAGGACCTGTTTGTTTTAAAGAAACACCTGCCTTTTTTAGTTTCTTAATCAACTCAATATTAGCAGGATTGTCAAAAAATTCTCTGATACTTCGTGCAGCAACAGGTCCGATTTCTGCAATACTGGCAAGTTTTTGTTCATCAGCCCTTATGATTTCATCAATATCAGAAAAATTCTCAGCGAGAACTTCACTTGCTCTTTCCCCGATGTGTCTAATACCGAGGGCATATATGATATTTGCAAATGGTGCATTCTTACTTGCCTGAATATTTTCAACAAGTTTTCTGCTTGATATTTCTCCCATTCTTTCAATCTGCTCAAGTTGTTCTGGTTTGAGATCATAAAGGTCAGCAAAATCTTTCACAAGATTGGAATCAACAAGGTTATTTACAATCTTTTCCCCGAGTCCCTGGATATTCATCGCTCTTCGGCTTGCAAAATGAATAATTCTTTCCTTAATCTGGGCAGGACAACTTGCATTCTGACATCTATAAGCAACCTCATCAGGGTCTCTGGTCACAGGCGTTCCGCATACAGGACAAGTTTTTGGAGGATTGATAATTATTTCATTTCCTTTACGAACATCCTTTATTACCTTGACCACCTTTGGTATTATTTCTCCTGCCTTTTCAACAAAAACACGGTCATTAATCCTGACATCAAGCCGCTTTATTTCATCGAAATTATGAAGACTTGCCCTGCTGACGATTGTACCTGCAAGATGGACGGGCTCTAAAATTGCCACAGGGGTTAAAATACCTGTCCTACCAACCTGCACAATAACATCCTTAATTATTGTGGTTGCCTGTTCTGCTGGAAATTTATAAGCAACCATCCATCTCGGGCTTTTAGAAGTTGCACCAAGGATCTCCTGGTCTCTTAAACTGTTTACCTTAATAACTATACCATCAATAGCATAAGGTAGTTGATTTCTTTTTGATTCCCACTCATGACAGAAATCAATAACTTCCTGTATATTTCTGGCAAATCTTCTGTGCGGGTTTACAGGAAAACCATATTCTTCAAGGGTTTTCAAGATTTCTTCCTGCGTGGGAGGATTTTGTTCAAAAAATCCTCCATAGGCAAAAAATCTTAAGTGCCTGCGTGAAACCTCGCGTGGGTCAAGCAATTTTAAAGACCCTGCTGTTGCATTCCTTGGATTTGCAAATGGTTCCTCGTTATTTTTTATTTTTTCACTGTTAAGCCGTTCAAAATCTTTTTTCTGCATATATACTTCACCCCTGACCTCAAGTTTTCCCTTATATGAAATTGAAAGGGGAATATCCCTGACAGTCCTTATATTCTCTGTTACATCATCCCCTCGAAAGCCATCGCCTCTTGTTGCACCCACAGTCAATATTCCCTGTTCATAGATAAGAGAAACTGCCACGCCATCAATTTTTAACTCACAAAAATACTCAACTGCCCTGCCAAGTAATCTTTTCAATCTATTGTCAAATTCTTTTATTTCTTCCTCATTGTAAGTATTGTCTATACTCAGCATTGGTTTTTCATGTACCACTGTCTTGAATTGTTCAATAGGTTTACCGCCAACCCTTTTTGTTGGTGAATCCGGTCTTGCAAATTCAGGATATTGCTGTTCAAGTTCAATAAGTTGATGAACAAGTTTGTCATATTCTTCATCGCTGATAACTGGATTATCCTCAATGTAATATTTTTCATCATAGTAATTAATCAACCTGTAAAGTTCATCCATTTTTTGTTTAATTTTTTCTTTATTTCTTTCCATTGTTCACTCCTTCTTTTGGAAAAAGCATTTGACTATCTTTGTATAAATGATACACTTTTTATACACGATTTAAAAGAGGAACAAAAAGATGGCAGAAAGATACGAACTTGGGCAATTACTGCTGATGAAGGGTGTTATCACACAGGAACAGCTTGACAATGCACTTGAGATTCAGAAAAAGACAAAGAAGTTCCTCGGTGAAATACTGGTTGAAAACGGATATGTTTCCAGAGAAACACTGCTTGAATGCCTGACAGAACAGAAACAGGCTGACTTTGTAAAACTATCAAAGGTTAAAGGCATTAGGCCCGAAGTTGTTCAACTTATACCTGAAGCAATTGCTCGCAGATACTGTGTTCTCGCAACAGCACTGTCTGATGATGTTCTTGTTGTTGCAATGAAAGATCCAGCAGACATTGTTGCAATAGATACAATCAAAAGAATTACAAATAAAAGAATCAAGGTGGTAAGGGCTGATGAAAAAGAAATACTTGACAGGATTGACAGATATTATAGCGGCGCAGGAGACCTTACAGAAACAATTGCTGCTCTCCAGCAGGATATTGAGTCAACTGAAGAAGAAGTCGATGTAAACCAGTTAAAAACTGCTGCTGAAGATGCTCCAATTATCAAGTTTGTCAACAGTATGTTCATTCAGGCAGTTGAGAAAAGAGCCACTGATATTCATCTCGAACCAATGCAGGATGGTGTATCCATGAGATTCAGGATTGATGGCGTGCTTCATGAAATGCAGGCACCACCTCGCGGCGCCTATGCAGGTGTTGTTACAAGATTAAAAATTATGGCTTCCCTTGATATTGGTGAGAGACGTCTTCCTCAGGATGGTCGTATAAAAATTCGTGTAGGAACAAAAGACCTTGATATCAGGGTTTCAACACTTCCAACAATTTTTGGAGAAAAAGTGGTCATGAGATTGCTTGACAGGGAAACAGTACTTCTGGGACTGGAGCAACTTGGATTTGAACCAGAAGAACTTAAAATTTTTAAAGATGCCCTTTTGAAACCATATGGAATGATTATTGTTACAGGACCTACTGGTAGTGGTAAGACAACCACGTTGTATGCTGGTTTAAACTTCATAAATTCACCAGAAATTAATATTGTTACCATCGAAGACCCTGTTGAATACGCAATTGCAGGTATTAATCAGGTAATGGTAAAACCAAAAATTGGATTAACCTTCCCTGCTGTTTTAAGAACATTGCTAAGACAGGACCCCGATGTCATAATGGTTGGAGAAATTAGAGACCTTGAAACTGCTCAAATTGCGGTTCAAGCATCTCTAACAGGGCATCTTGTGATTACAACACTTCATACAAATGATACTGTCTCATCAATAACACGTCTTTCGTATATGGGCGTTGAACCATATTTACTTGCTGATTCTTTAAATTTGATTCTTGCTCAACGACTTGTAAGAAAAATTTGTCCTGGATGTAAAGAAGAAGATCCTGATGCAGAGGAATTTATAAAAAAACAGGGAATAAACTTTGAACCAGGCGTGAAACTTTACAGAGGAAGAGGTTGTGCAGATTGTAATAATACGGGCTATTATGGAAGAATTGCAATTTATGAAATCCTGAACATTACAAAACCAATCAGAAAATTAATTGTTGAAAAAGCATCAGATGATGAAATCAGAGAAATAGCGTACCAGCAGGGTATGGTATCTTTAAGGCAGGCAGCAATAAAAAAAGCAATTAATGGAATAACAACAATCAGTGAAGCATTTTCTTCAACCCTTTCATTGTAAAAAATTATGGCAAAATATTTCTTTGTCGCACGAGACCAGACAGGAAAAAGACGGGAAGGAATGCTGGAAGCAGATTCAAATTCAACTGTCTTAAATATTTTAAGACGTCAGCAATTGCTTCCTGTTGAGGTGCGACTTGTAAGTGAAAAAGGAACGCTGGTTGGCATTACTGGTGAAAAAAAACGAGTATATCGTGGAAAGGTTTCTCTCCCTGAACTTGCCCTCTTCTCCCGACAATTATCAACAATGCTTGAGGCAGGAATTCCTGTACTTGATGCGATAACCGATCTTGCATCTCAGACAACCAATCGTTTTTTTTCCACAGTACTCAATGATATTGCCAGTGATATCAGGGAAGGAAAAAGTTTCTCCCAGGCACTTTCAAAACATCCAAAGGTTTTCAACTCCCTGTATGTTGCACTTGTAGTTTCAGGAGAAGAAAGTGGAAATCTTGTTGAGGTATTAAAAGACCTTTCCTCAGAGCTTGAGGACCAGTTGACCCTGCTAAGGAAAGTACGGCAGGCAGTTAGTTACCCTGCTGTGATACTTTTGTTTTTTATTTCGGTTGTTGCATTTGTTTTTCTGTACCTTGTTCCGAAATTTCAGGAGATATTTCAAAGTTTTGGGGCTCAACTTCCATTGTTTACACGAATAATACTTCAAATCAGCAGATTCTCTTTGAAATTTTTCCCATTCCTTTTGATTGGTTTGATTTTGCTTGGAATTTTCCTTTCATGGTATAGAAAAACTCAGGCAGGCAGCAGAAAAATTGATAGTTTGAAACTGAGAATTCCTGTGCTTGGAGAACTTTTCCTGAAAGTCAGTCTGGCAAGATTTTCCCGTTCTCTTGCAACACTACTGCAGGGAGGTGTTAGTATCATCTCAGCACTTGATATTGTTGGCAAAACAGCAGGTAATACAATCCTTGAACAGTATATTGAAAAAATCAAACAGGGTGTAATCAAAGGAGAATTGCTTGGTGATGAAATGAAAAAGTACAGAATCTTCCCTGCGATGATGGTAAGAATGGTTACTGTCGGCGAAGAAACAGGTAGGACAGATGATATGTTGACAAGGGTTTCAAAATTTTTCAGAGATGAAGTAGATCTGACATTGAATATTCTTTCATCAATTCTCGAACCTGTATTGATTATCGGACTCGGTGTTATTGTTGGTACTGTGGTTCTTGCAATTTATCTTCCAATATTCAAACTTGCAGCAACTGTCCGCTAAAATTTTATTCAGGATATTTTCTCAGCAAGTTCTCTATCACAGGACTCAAAGGACATTTTAACTTTTTTGCATGCCTTGCATCCTGTAATGCATTCTGAATGTTTCCATCCATCAAATATGCAAGTGCTCTTAAATGATACAATTGACCATTTCTCGGATGTATTTCAATTGCTTTTGAAAAGTCATTTATCGCCATAGAAAAATTTTTTTGAACAAGATATGCAATCCCGCGATTTTTCAAGGCATCAACATAATATGGCTTCAATGCGAGGGCATGGTTAAAATCATTCAGTGCCATTTCCCACCTGTTCATTGACGAATACAGGACACCTCTGTTGTTGTATGTAACAGGATAATCAGGATTGATTTTGATGGCAGTGTTAAAATCAAACAGGGCAAGGTCATAAAGTTTCATTGTTGCATAAACAATTCCCCTGTTGTTATACGCTTCAACATACCATGGATTAATCTGGATTGCTTTTGTATAATCCTTGATTGCATTTTCAAAATCACCTTTTGATGCATATGCAAGACCTCGATTTAGATATGGTCTTGCTTTATTCGGGGATTTAGAAACGGCATCATTCCATAACTTCAATGGTTCTCTCCAGATATTATTTCTTTGATAGGTCAATACAGCATAAAAACAAATAAGAATGGTAAGGATAATTGTAACATACTGTTTCCTTTTTGAAATCCAGTATAAAAATGCAGGAATAAATATAGCAAATCCAGTCAATGGAAGATACATTCGGTGTTCCACAACAAGGTCGGGTTTAGGCACAACACTTGATTGGGGGATAATTGAAATAATGAAAAAGGCAATTGAAAAAGAAAGTAATCTATTTTTTTTCAAAAAGACCGCACAAACAAGCAAAAGGAGAAACATCAGCATGAAGCCCGCGAACGTTTCAGGTGGAAAAAAGATTGATTGTGAAATTTGAACATCATAATCAATATTCTGTTTTAATGGAAGGAAAAGAAGTTTGATGTAAATCAAAAATGCCTGTCCCTGTGTTAAAAAATAGTCCTTTCTTGTGATAACATCTTCAGGAGAACCCTGCATTGATTTAACCTGGTGAAGTTCAGAAACATTGATGCTGTGAGTGAAAAAAAGAATTGCTGGAATAATTGAAAAAAGGAAAATCATATATAAAACGACTTGCCACATTTTGCCACTATAAAAATCTTTTCTAAACCATATCATATGCATAAAGATCAAAAAAGGAAGAACAATAGAAATTTCTTTCGTAAACATAGAAAAAACAGCAAGAACAAAAGATAATATGAACCACAAATAATGGTTTTTCTTCCTTTCAACGGCATTCAGCCAGCATAAAAACGATGAGAGTATAAAAAAAGTCGCAAGGCACGTATGTCTTTGATAAACATATGTTACTGCCTGCGTTTGAAGAGGGTGCAAAGCAAATATCATTGCAGAAAATAAACAAATATTATTGAGATCTTTCTGAAGTGTCGGACTGAAACTGTGCATCAGAAGTTTGCGTGCAATGTTAAATACAAGGAAACTGGATCCTGTATGAACAAGTAAATTTACAATATGATAGCCCGTAACATTGAAACCACCAATTTTATAGTTAATTGCAAAACTCATATACGTGATAAACCTTGTTGGCCAGTAAAAAAATATATCACGAATATTTCCAGGATGAAGAATAAAACGATTTCCTGTAATACAGGCAAGGTCATCAAACACAAATGGCACAAAAAAAGTGTTTGAATAGGCAATGAAAATTAATAAAAAAATAATTGTGTAAAACAGCAGGTTACTCGAAAAAAGCCAGGAAATTTTGTATTTCATGACATTTATTCTATCATAAATTCCTGTGAAACATTCAATTGTCGCTTGACTTGATTGTTTTTTACGATAAAATAAATATCAATAAATTCTGGAAGGAGGTGAAACAAATGAAAAAATTCAGAAATTCTCGCAAGGGATTTACCCTTATTGAGTTGATGGTGGTGGTCATCATCGTGGGAATTCTGGCTGCTGTTGCTGTCCCAATTTACAGAGCAAATATCAAGAAGGCAGCAGCATCAGAAGGGGCAGCGCTTCTTGGCGCAGTGTTAACTGCACAGAAGGTTTATTATGCGGAAAACAATACTTATACCACCAGTAAGTCAAACCTGAATGTTGAAGCCACAGGCAATAAATATTTCACAGATTACTCAATATCTACTGCTGATGCTAATGGATTTACAGCATCAACAACAGGAACAGGTGCTGCAGCAGGGGTAACCGTGACAATGACATATACCAATGCTGGTGGTGCAACTATCAGTTATTCAGGATTATAAAATTATAAAACTCTTCACAGGAGGTTTCCATGTTCAGGAAAAAGAACAGGAAACACGGGTTTACGCTTGTAGAACTGATGGTTGTGGTAATTATTGTTGGAATACTGGCGTCGGTTGCTGTGCCAATCTATAGAGCAAATATTAAAAAAGCAATGGCATCAGAGGGAGCAGCACTTCTTGGTTCAGTACTGACAGCCCAGAGAATTTATTATGCAGAAAACAACACCTACACAACCAGTAAAACAGCCCTGGGTATTGATACTGTCGGTAATAAATATTTCACAGATTACACAATATCTACGGCTGATGCTAATGGATTTACAGCATCAACAACAGGAACAGGTGCTGCAGCAGGGGTAACCGTGACAATGACATATACCAATGCTGCTGGTGCAACCATCAGTTATTCAGGATTGTAACACAGGCGAGTTATTGAGGTTTTTATGAACTTTAGTCTGGCCATTGATATTGGCTCGCATTATATTAAGGTTGCTGAAGGATATCTCAAAAAAGGCAGGATTGTCCTGAGGACAGCCGGTATTACCAGAAATCCTTTTCCAGATGCTCATTTGAATCTCAATGAAAATGACCAGAAAAAATTTGTAAATTTTTTGAAAGATTTTTTAAGAAAGGTAAACATCAAAAGCAGGGATACAGTATGCTGTGTCAGTGGTAATGGTCTCATAGTTCATTATTTCGATATCCCTGATATACCGGAAAATGAGATTAAAAATGCTGTTGAACTTGAGGCAATTCAGGTAATACCTGGCGGCATAGAAAAATTAGAATATGATTATGCCATCCTGCCTTCTCCCTCTCCCAAAAACCGTACTATAATGTTTATTGGTTATCCAAAAATCAAATGCGATTTTTTTGTTAATACCCTGATTATGAGCGGGTTACGACCAATTATTATGGATGTTGCAGGTCTTTCTCTATCAAACTGCTATGAAAATTTGAGTAAAAATAATTCTAAAAATGTTGCCATCATTGATACTGGAGCAAAACAAACAAATCTGGCAATCATCAATAGTGAAGGGTTTGTTTTTATCAGACAGATTGATTTTGGTGGCGATACTGTAAATGCAGAAATCTCACGAGTGAAAAATATTTCTCGATATGATGCAGAACAATTCAAGAAAAATCCTGAGCACGAGGAAGAAGTAAAAAAAATCCTGAAAAATGTAATTTCAGACACATTGCAGGAAATACAAACATCCATAAGATATTTTGAAACCCGAACACAGAAGAAAATTGAAAAATTTCTTCTTACAGGTGGTTCAAGTTTACTTCCTGACTTTGTGAAAATTGTTGAAGAAAATCTAAAAATTCAGGGAGAAATCTGGAAGCCAATGGCAGGGCTGATTGAACATTGTTATACATCTGAACCTCAATGTACAGAGGTCTGCTTTAGCCAAATACTTGGACTTATATCAAGGAAACTTTTATGATTGAAATAAATTTACTGAAAAAAAGGCAGGAAGTATTTTTACAAAGGGTGCTCATCTTTCGTATAATTTTCATATATCTGATTGGTTTTCTCTTTCTTCTGGTAATCATCGGAATTTCATATTTCTCCAACAGGATTGCAATAAAATTGACCCTAACAAGCATTGAAAATTATAAACAGAAAATCAAAAATGAAAAGGGTATCATTCAAAACCTTGAAAGGTATAACGCAGAAATGGACAGAATAGCAAGAGATTTATTTTTTATGCAGGAAGAATATAAAAAAAGGGTTCTCTGGAGTAAAAAATTTGCCATAATTGTTTCATCAATTCCTGATAGTATATACCTGGAGAAAATTTCCTTAGATCCAGAAAAAAATTTTGTCATTGAGGGCTCGGTTTCCCCAGAAATTAAAAATATCAAAAAACTGATTACAGAATTTATGAACAATTTAAGGGCAAACTCTGCATCAGAGTTTTCAAATATTTCACTTGCTGAAATAAAAAAAATAACAAAAACACCCAAACAGGATACAACAACATTTAAAATTAATTGCACTGTGAAAGGGAACAAATGAAAAACTATGCAATGTCCATTAGACAACATTTGATTATTATGGTTATTTTATATGGGGGAACATGGTTTATATTGAATAACCTTGTTATGCGGCAACAGCACAAGATTTTGCAACAATACAGGGAACAAAAGAAAATGATTGAGTATGATTATTTGAGAATCAAAAACTACCCTGATTATATGTCCACAATACAATCCACTATTGATTATGCAAAAAATAAACTGGGTCAGATTTTCTGGGTCAATAATGGATATGACCCGAATTTGAATTTTTTCCAGCACATTGCTTCAATTGGAGAAAAATCTGGTGTATCCATATTAAGTTTGCATCCAGTTGAAAACAAAAATACAGGATATTTCACCTGGGATGTTTCTTTAAATGGGAACTTCAACAATATCATGAAATTTATTAATGAAATAGAAATATCCCCAAAATTCCTCAGAATTGAATCAATAGAAATCAACAATGCTGACACTGGTATAACAGCGTCAATAATCATTTCAGGTATAAAAAAACAGGAGCAATAAAATGGATAAAAAGAACAAAAAAACTTTAATTCTTCTTGTGGTTCTGCTTTTGATATTTGTTTTTACCCTCACCAGGGCACTTAAACCTGTCAAACCAAAAACAATCACGATAAATCCCCAGAATAAAGAAGGAGAAAAAAATGCTGTTGTGCAACAATCAGAAAAGGATGAACTGTTCAGTTTTGAAGAAATAGATACGACAATAAAAAAGATTCAAACACTTGTCAAAAATATTGAGGAGTCAGAAAAGCAGGTAGTTAAAATTGAAACGAATAAAGATCCATTTCAAAAGCCGATAACAAAAAATTATGATGTTGAAAAGGTTCAGGTTTCAAGTATTCTTATACCCGAAGTTCCTGTTGCACCGGATTTCAAGGTTTCAGGAATTATTTATGATAAGAACAGACCCATGGCAATCATTGATGATGAAATAAAATCAGAAAAGGAAATAAAATCGGGCTATACCATAGAAAAAATCCTGCCTGATAGAGTAATCCTGAGTTATAAAGATAAACAATTTACTTTGTTTGTGAACAATGGAAAAAATTTTGAAAATACCAACCTTCGTATTTCTGATGCCAGTAATGATACAGGAGTATCTGTTGCTACACAAAATACTACAGGTCTAATTGACAGTAAGAGAAACGAAAATAGAATCGCAATGATAAGCGGAAATCTTTCAGAAGATACTTCTGTCCTTAAAGAAAGTAGCATAGCTACTGCACAAATTGATAGCACAGAACAGGAAAAAATTTTCACCATTCAGGTTGCTTCATTTGCAGAAAACAAAAAGGATATGGCTATTAATTTTGCAAAAAAACTGATTTCAGATGGTTATGAGGATGTGAGAGTGGAAAAAATTAATGGAATGTATACAATTAGAATTGGTAAATCCAGTGAAAAAAATGACCTAATTCCGCTATATGAACAGATAAAACAGTATTCTGAAACAAGTTTTTTAAGAAAAGCATTGTATGTCAGGGAAAGAATAATATTTGACAACGTAAGTATGAACATGTGAGGTCAATATGAACACAATAAGAAAAATTGCGGTCTGTATTTTAGTTTCTGGTCTTACTGTTACTTTTGCATCACAGAAAATAGAATCATTAACATTCAATCAAACAAAACTTTCGCTTGTTCTTGAAATCATCAGCAAGAAAACAGGAATAAAACTCATAACAAGTTCTGAACTTGCTGATAAACCGATTACAGCATATCTTGAAAATGTATCAGCAGACGAAGCGATTGACAGCATCCTCAGTGCCAATGGACTGTTCAGGGAAAAATTAAAGGACTCTGATGTTTACCTTGTTTATTCTGAACAAAAGAAAGCAGAATCTCAGCCAATCAGTACCTGTTTTCAATTAAAACATGCATTTGCCAGGGATATTGCGAATGAATTGAAAAATCTTGGTTTTGAGAAAAATATTACTGTTGATGGTCGAACAAATATGTTGATTGTAAAAGATACTCCTTCAAACATTGAAATAATCAGGTCTATAATTGAACAAATTGATGTTGAGCACCAGGCGAGCCCAGTAAGAACTTTTGTTTATCCATTAAAATATGTTCGTGCAGGAGATATCTGGCCCATAGTACTTTCAGTTATCAAGAAAAACAAGGGTGAAAAAGATACAGAATCAAAAGCAACAATTACCATTGATACAAATGCGAAAGAAACAGGAGACCTTGGAACAGCAACAGCAGGTTCAAGTTCTGGAAGTACTTCAGGAACCACAACAGGATCGACCACCAGTTCTGGAACAACAACTGGCTCTGGCACAACAACAGGTTCATCCTATGCCTATCCTACCCTGACAGGACAGAGAGATCGAACAATCAGCGGCAAGGTTCAGATTTCAACTGATATGTCAACAGGGTTTTCTATTCTTCCTGATGAAAGAACAAATAGCTTAATTCTTGTAGGAACACAGGATTTTCTTGATGAGATTAAACTTATTATTTCTTCACTTGATAAACCAGTACCACAGGTTTCAATTGAAGCAATGATTGTTGAACTAACAGATGATGCAACAAAATCAATTGGAATCACATGGGGCGACAGTACCACTGGATTGGGAAATGTTTCTGGTGGATTCACAACAACCATTACTACTGATTCAATTACAGGTGTAAGAGGACACAAAATTGAAGAAACTCTTACATGGTCAGGTCTTGTTGCAAATATCAAGGCACTTCAGTCAAAGGGGGAAGCCAATATTCTTGCAAATCCAAGGGTAACAACACTAAATGGAACTCCTGCAACAATTCGTATTACAAATAGAATTCCTGTTGCACCGGTTGTTACAACAACAAGCACCGGTGGAACAGGTACCACTGTCACACAGTATGAATACAGAGACATAGGAATTATCCTTGTTGCAGTGCCATATGTTGGTAATGATAATACTGTAACAATGGAAGTTTCTCCACAGGTTTTTGCTGCAAAACAATCTGCGTTTTTCAAGGACGCTGTTGAAACATCTGAAAGGTCAACATTAACAAAGGTAATGGTAAAAGACGGAGAAACAATTGTTATTGGTGGACTTTTAAGCACAGAAAATATTAAAGGAGAAAATAAATTCCCGATCTTAGGAGATGTTTTTCCATTTCTATTCAGCAGTAAAAACCGCCAGATGAAAAAAACAGACCTTGTAATATTTTTAACCCCACGCATCATTACTGAACAAATAAGTAAGAAAATTTCTGAAGAAGAGAAAATTCGCACAAAAACTGAAAAAGGGAAATAAGAATGCAGAAAAAAGCATTCACAATCATTGAGTTCCTTCTTGCATTTGTAATTATTTCCATTGCATTGATCGGTGGTTCTGCCTTTTTTTATGCCAATGCCAAAAACATTGTACATTCTGATATTACACGACTTGCAACATGGAAGGCAATAGAAAAAATTGAAACATTAAAAGCAGCAGATTATTCTCAAATCCCTGTGGGAACAACAACAGAAAATATTGCAATAGGAAATACACAGGCACAGAGAATCACAATAGTCACTGAAGACACATCTGTCTCATTAAAAACAGTAAATGTGCAGGTTGTCTGGAATAATAATAATATCAGTTTATCAACGATGATTGCAAAACAATGAAACCATTGAAATTTTTTAAAAAACGATGCGGAATAACTCTCATTGAATTGATGGTCGTTTTGATTCTTGGTTCACTTGCAATTTTTTCTGTAAGCAGTATTGTTATTGAATCATATAAAGAATGGAAAAGAAGCAAGGATGTAGTTTCTCTTCAGGTTGATCTTGACCTTGCATCTCATATGATTAAAAGTATCCTCGAGGAGGCAGATGATGTTTCTGTGGATGAAACAGGTAATCATATCATTGCCAGTAATCATTCTTACTGGATTCAGGAATTCTATCCTGATCCTGCAAATCCAAATATTCTAATCTGGAGAAATTCAAAAACAGGAGAAACACAGCAAGTGATTACAACATTAAAAAGCATAAGTTTCACAGAGGAAAATAACCTTGTTACAGTAACACTTGAAGTTCAGAAAGGAACAAAAATAATGAGTAATTCTTTTTCTGTTTTTATGAGGAATTGAAAATGAAAAACAAAGGATATCTTCTGCCAATGGCTATCATTTTCATTTTGATTTCCCTGATCATGGGTATGGGTATTTTGTATCTTGGTGGAAGTGAGCAAATTGCTGCGATAAAACGGTATCATCAGGAACGAGCATTTTATATTGCAGAAGCAGGCATTAATAGAGCATTTGCTTATAAAAAAGCAAATGAATCATGGCATCCTGAATTAGGTCAAATCAGTTTCGGAGGTGGCTGGTTTCAGGTGACAGAATCCATTCAGGGAGAAACAATAATTTTTACTTCCACTGGTAATTACAAAAATTCAGTAGCGCAGGTTTCTCTGATTACTTATAGAACACCAGGTTCAGGAGGTGGAGGCAGGGGTGGTTCATTCGGACAGGGATTATTCGGAAATCAATCAGTCACAATTTACGAAAACGCCTGGATTGATAGTTACGACTCAAGATCAGGACCATATGGACCACAAAATAGAGGAAATTATGGAGATACAGGAAGCAAGGGCTCAATTTATCTCTACAACAATGCTCATATTTACGGAACAGCCATGGTTGAAGATGGTCCTCAGTATCTTACAATTGGTAATGGAGCAACAGTTTCTGATAGCGACCTTTATCATAATTTTGGTGACCCATTAAATAATCTTCCACCTGTGGTTGTTCCACAGGATTTAACATCATTACCATATCCTGTTCAGGGAGACCCAAGAATTACAGGAAACTATACCCTTTCAAATGGTATTTTGACTGTAGGAAATAATAAAACCATAACAATTTCAGGCGGGGATTTCAGGTTTAAAAAAATAACACTGAATAATAATGCAATTATGTATATCACTGGTAATTCAAGATTCTATATTGAATCTGCCATTACCCTTTCAAACAATAGCAACGTGATTATTCAAAACAATAGCACAATCATCTGGTATCTTGGTAATCAAGGAACAACCTTTACTCCAACACTTGCTAACAATTCAGTTATTAATAATACTTCTTCAGCACCTGGCAATTTAAGAATTTATGTAGCAAGTAATAATACCAATATTACTCTCGCAAACAATGCTATGGCATTTAATGGGGTTATATACGCTCCAACATCATCAGTGACACTTGAACCTAATAGTCAGTTTTTTGGAGGGATTGTATCAAAAACACTTACCCTTGTAAATAATGCTTCTGTTCATTATGATATTGCCTTGCGAGATATAAATTTTCCTGAAGACCCTGGAAATAGTGGTGGCACTGGACCAGGAACAAGGGTCATTGTCCGCTGGACAAAACCTGACTGGTCACAGAGATTACAATAAGATTTAAAAATCATTTTGAAAAACAGGATAACACAATGGAATTTGTTGTATTTGAACCTGGTGAGAAATATCAAAGGAAAAACAGAAAATGGCAGGGAATACCAGGAATTGAAAGAACCTCTGATGGAATCTTGTGGACAACCTGGTACAGTGGTGGACATGGTGAAGGACCTGATAATTATGTCATTGTTGTCTGCAGTAAAGATGGCGGAAAAACATGGTCAAAACCATTGCTTGCTATTGACCCACCTGATGACATCCGTGCCTTTGACCCGTGCCTCTGGGTCAGCCCTGATGGAAAATTACATTTATTCTGGAGTATGAGCAAAAACTGGTGGGATGGAATTGGTGGTGTATGGACAATGGTTGCAGAAAAAAATATTCAAGGTGACCTTGTCTGGAGTAAGCCATCAAGAATTGCTGATGGAATAATGATGAATAAACCTGTTGTTTTATCAACAGGAAAGGTGTTATTTCCGATTGCAGTGTGGAATAGAGAACCATTTATTCCTGAAATGGAACATCTGCGCTTCTCAAATGTTTATGTTTCTGGTGATTATGGAAAAACCATTGAACTACTTGGACAGGCAGATGTTCCAGATAGAACATGTGATGAACATATGATTGTCGAACTTTCTGATGGTTCATTGTGGATGCTTGTAAGAACATCTTATGGCATTGGTGAAAGTTTTTCATTTGATATGGGAACAACATGGACAAGAGGAAAACCATCTTCGATCAATGGACCTGGTTCAAGATTTCACATAAGGAAATTAAAGTCAGGTAATATCCTGCTCATCAATCACTCTGGTTTTACAGGAAAAAATCGTTCACACCTGACAGCATTATTGTCAGAAAACGATGGAAAAACATGGGATTATAAACTTCTCCTGGATGAAAGAAACAATGTTTCTTATCCTGATGCTATTGAATCAGATGGAAAAATATTTATCATATATGACCGCGACCGCTATGGAGAAAAAGAAATTCTTATGGCAACAGTCACAGAAAATGATATAAAAGCAGGAAAAATCATTTCCCCTGGTTCCCAACTGAAAAAAATTGTTGACCCGCAACCATACGAGAAATAAATGGAAAACATATTATCACATTTTGCTTCTTTCATCGTTTCAGTAATTGAAAAAACAGGGTATCTGGGGGTCTTTATTTTGATGACCTTTGAGTCAGCATTAATTCCCATCCCTTCTGAAATTACCATGCCATTTGCAGGTTATCTTGTTTCAATAAAAAAGATGAATATTCACATTCTTTCATTTGTTGGTGCTTTTGCAAATCTTGTCGGTTCTATAATGGCATACTGGCTTGGATTCTGGGCAGAAGAAAAAATGATCAGACAATGGGTTAAAAAACATGGAAAATTTATTTTATTGACAGAAGATGACTATGAAAAATCAGAAAGATGGTTCAGAAGATTTGGAGACCCGATTGTTTTTTTTACAAGGATTACACCAGGGGTAAGAACATTTATATCATTACCAGCAGGAGTGGCAAAAACAAATTTTGTAAAATTCTGCATTTATACATTTCTGGGTTCACTGATATGGTGCTATTTTCTTTCGTATATTGGATTTTTTCTCGGACAGAACTGGAAACACATTGAGATGTATTATAGAAAATTTGAATTTTTGATTTTTTTTGCGATCGTTTCCGCAATTACATTGTATGTTTTCCACAAAATAAAAAAAATAAAAAACAGTTGATTATTGCCAGCCCTCCTTACCCTTTAATGGCACAAACTGACATCCTCCATAATTCTGTGTAGTCAACTTTCCTTTTCTTTTTATCCCCCTGATTAAACTCTGGGAGAAAAGATCCCCAACAGGAATAATGATTTTACCGTTTTCATCAAGTTGTTTTATCAGTGACTCAGGAATACTTGGAGCACCTGCTGTCACAATAATAATTTTATACGGTGCGAATTCCTCCCATCCTACTGTTCCATCAGCAACTTTTATTTTCACATGATAACCAAGTTTTTTAAGAACATTTTCTGCCCTTTCTGCCAGTTGTGGTATCCTTTCAACAGAATAAACCTCACAACCAAGTTCACATAGAATTGCTGATTGATAACCCGAGCCAGTTCCAATCTCAAGAACTTTGTCTCCATACTCTGGCTCTGCAAGTTCAGTCATAATCGCCACCATGTACGGCTGACTGATGGTCTGCCCAAATCCGATAGGAAGGGGACAATCGTCATATGCAGACGTCTTTAATTCTTCAGGGACAAATTCTTCTCGAGGGACTTTCAAAAATGCCGATAGCACTCTTTCATCTTTTATACCCCTTGCACGAATCTGTTGTTCCACCATTAAACGTCTTAATTCATTATAGTCAATTTTTTCCATACCCTGTAAGAATTTTCAAAATCATCAGAAAAAAATTCACTGTATCCTGAACAGGTTTGATTTTACTTCTTTTTTTATTGTATACCGTAGTAACAGGCACAGAAACAATTTTTACCCCCTTCCACGAGGCACGAAGAAGTATTTCTGTTTCTGTCTCAAAATGGTCAGTAATAAGCTTCATTTTTTCAACAACTTCTTTTCTGATGGCTCTGAATCCATTTTGAGAATCAGGTATCCACTGACAGGCAAGAAGTGAGATCAACAGTGACATAGAAAGATTTGTGATTCTTCTGAGAAAGGGCATATTTGTTCCAATGATTTTTCTTTTTCCAACAATAATTCCTGCCCTTTTATTCTTCCTCAGTGCTTTGAGAAAAATATGTATGTCAGAAGGAAGATGCTGACCATCCCCATCCATTGTGATAAACTGGTTAAAAGAAAGTTTTTTGAGATACGCAAATCCAGTTTTCAAAGCAGCACCCTTGCCCAGACATACTGGATGTCTTATTACAATGGCTCCGTTTTCCTCGGCAATTTTCCCTGTATCATCGGTTGAACCATCATCAACAACAAATACATCTGGTACTATCTTTTTAACCTCTCTCACAAGATTCCCGATTGACTCTGCCTCATTGTACGCAGGTATTAAAATAGCAAGATTCTCTTCCATAAATTCAATCCACAATTTTATTTTCTTTCATTTTTTCAAGAAGTTCCTTTACCCTTGAGTATTTTTCAGTAAGATACAATTTCTCGTTTAATATTCTCTCAGCTTCTTTTCGTGCTTGAGTTAACAGTTCAATATCAGTAACAATGTTACCTATTTTCAGCGGCAAAACACCATGCTGCCTGACACCCAATAGATCGCCAGGTCCTCTTAATGTCAGATCTATTTCAGCAAGTTTCAATCCATCCTCTATCTCAAGAAATGATTCAAGTCGCTGAATGGTAACAATGTCTTCAGTATGATAAACCAGCAAACAATAACCAGTATCACCGCTTCTTCCAACTCTTCCCCTCATTTGATGCAGTTGTGAAAGCCCGAACTTTTCTGCCCCATCAATAATAATAAAATTTGCGTCAGGAATGTCTATCCCTACCTCAATGACAGTGGTTGAAACAATAATACGAAGTTTTTTTTCTCTAAATTTTTCAACAACCAATGATTTTTCATTGCCACTCATCCTTCCGTGAAGCAATCCAACATACTGTGGATCAACAATTTGCATGATATTGTTGAAATGATGAAGTACTGATTTTTCTTCTCCCTCTATGGCTGGTGCAACAAAGTATCCCTGTTTTCCCTCTGAAACCTGCTTTTTAACAAAATCGTATACTTTTTCAATCTCATCATCCTTGAACAAATAACTGATGACATTTCTACTTCCTTTTGGTAACTGTCCTATCGTTGACATATCAATATTTCCATAGAATGCCAGTGCAACACTTCTTGGAATGGGTGTTGCACTTAAAGAAAGATGGTGCACTCCAGAGTTTCTTTTCAGAAGAACATTACGTTGCTCAACGCCAAACCTATGCTGTTCATCAATTACAACAACCTTTAAATTGGAATATGTGATTTTTTCATTTAAGAGTGCCTGCGTTCCAAAAATCACCCTGGCATATCCTTTTTCTATGTTCTCCCTTATAGTTTTTTTCATTTTTTCAGGCAATCCACCAATCAATAATTCACTTTCAATCCCGCAATCAAGGAAAAAAGGATGCCAGTTCAAATAATGTTGCTCAGCAAGGATTTCAGTTGGTGCAAGAAACACGCCCTGACCCGACCTTGTAGCAAAAATCCACAATAAAAAAATTGCAACAACGGTCTTACCTGAACCAACCTCACCCTGCACAAGACGATTGATGGTCTTCCCCGAGCGAAGGTCATCAACAATCTCCATCATCACCTTCTTCTGATCAGATGTCACAACAAATGGCAATTTTTCTATGAAGTTATTAACTAATGAACTTCTGAACTCATAACCACTGATATCTTCCGACTTGAAACTGGTAAAATTCTTCTTAAACAGCAATCCAATCTGCAACCTGAAGAATTCGTCAAAAATCAAGTGCCTTCTTGCCCTTTCAAGATTTATTTGGTTTTCTGGAAAATGAATATTGGTCATTGCATGTCTCATGTTTGACAGTCCCAATTTACTTCTATCTTCAAGAGGTAGAATGTCCTGCGGAAATTCCCGTATGTTTTTTAGAACATAATGAATGCATTTTCGCATAAAATTCTGTGTGATTCCAGAAGCAACAGAATAAACAGGAAGGATGTAATTAAGTTTTTTCCCCTTTTCAAGAATTTCAAAAAGGGGACTGTTAATCTGAATATTGTTTTTGTATTGCTCTACCCTGCCATAAACGAAAACTTTCACACCTGCTTTTAATGTATTCAATATGTATCGCTGATTGAAAAAAACAAGAAAAATCACTCCTGTCCCATCTGAAACAGCAACCCTTATGATAAAAAGATTTCTGATCCTCTCTTCCTCAGTTGCAACCACTTCGCCCCTCAATGAAACCATCTCACCTGGAACAACTTCACTGATTTTTTTCACCTGTCTTCTATCAATATATTTTCTGGGAAAATGAAAAAGCAGGTCATTTACTGTCCTGATACCCATCTTTGCAAGGGACTCTGCCCTTTGCGGTCCGACACCAGGAATCATTTTTACAGATGTTTCTGGCATTAACATTGTTAGCGGAGGGGTAATTCCATCTGTTCACGATTTGAGGAAATTATGTTGTAAAATTTGAGAACCCTTAACAGGTCACAAACAAGAGAAGAATAAACCTTTCTTGGCTCAATTTTCTCAATCACACCATTGATGATTGAAGGAATTGTCATCAAATGGTCAATTCCTGTATCATGCAGTTTTTTTAATACTTTCCCTCTTAAATCAGAATGAGAAGGTAACTGTGAAATGATTAATAACTTTTGAAAATTTTCTCCTTTGAACCATTCCTCAAACTTTTTTATGTGTGTTTCCTTTGCAAATTCAACAATCTCAGGAAATGTTTCAAGGACCCTGGTTGTAATTTTACAGGTATGCCAGGCTACAACTTTTACTATGCCTGCACTGATATTTTCAACACTTTTTTCATCAAGTAAAAATCCTGTATCAAACTGCTCTGCCTCAATCTGTTTTTTTCTAATCAATATAAGATTTCCGCTTCGGGCTGTAAAATATTTTCTTTGCTGAAAAAATTCTTCAACAAGTTCAAGAATTACCTCGCTCATAGTCAGGGAATAAAATAAAGTGAAAGAAAATAACTACCTTTGTACAGAATTGCAATTATCGCTCCTGCTGCAAGATATGGACCAAAAGGAACATAATCGTCCCATTTCTTCTTTTTTGAATAAATAAGTGCAAGGCTGATAATCGTCCCGATGATTGAACCAAAGAATATTGAAAGAAAAACTCCCCTCCATCCAAGGAAAGCACCAATTGCAGCAAGTAATTTTAAATCTCCGCCTCCCATTGCCTCCTTTTTATAAATAATTTTTCCTGTAATTGCAAGCAATGCTACGATAAGTCCTCCTGTTAATGCACCTGAAAAACTGTAAAGAAGCCGAGAGATTGCTATAAATGTTTCTGCTGAAGTTTTTGAAAAAAAGAAATTCTGACATAAAAAGGCACCAACCATCCCCAAAGGTATGAGAGGTAAAACAATAATATCAGGAACAAGAAATGTTTCAAAATCAATGCCACTGATAATGACAAGTCCCAGAGCGAAAATAAAGTAAAATAGAAATGGACAGAATAAACCATGTGCAAGAAATTTTTCGTAAAGCATAAGAGATATAAAACCCATAATCAATTCAACTACAGGATACCTGATGGAAATTGTTTTCTTACAATATCTGCATTTTCCTCTTAACAGGATATAACTTAACACTGGAATATTATCATACCATTTTATACTGTGCCTGCACTTCGGGCAGAAGGAACCAGGAAAAATGATGGATTTGTTTCTCGGTAGCCGATAAATGACAACATTCGCAAAACTTCCAAAGCATGCTCCAATAATAAATGCAAGGAATTCTTTCATTGTATTAGAAGTTTCTGTCCAACCTGGACATTATCATTTTTCATTTTATTCAATTCTTTTATCTTTTTCGTTGTTGTGTTATATTTCCTTGCAATGGAAGAAAGTGTCTCCCCTTTTTTTACAGTATGATATGTAACTGCTGTTTCCTTTTTTATTTCAACATCTTTTATCAAAGCCGTATTTTTTTCTGAAACTGCCTGTTTCAGTGCAAAAATTTCACTCTCGTGTCTCACAATCTCATTAAGAAGTGTTTGTATCTGCGAAGCAATTTCTTTTTTCATGTTCTGAAGATCCTCATTTCTTGCAAATTTCTTTTCATCAAAAGAATCAATCTCCCTGGCAAGTTGCCCAATAGCAGTTTTTACAGCAAGAAGGTCTTTTTGATAATTCACCATTGCATCTGTCAGAGATGCAGATGATTTTATTAAATCATTCTGCGCTTTTCTCAATGTTTCAATGTCCTGAGAAAAACGATTGTTTTTCTCTTCCTGGATCTTTTTGAAATTTTCAAGTTCCCTGGATTGTTGTTGAGAAACATCATCAATGGATGCCTTTAAATCCCTGATTTGATTTTTTATATCTTCAGAAACACCCATTAATATGGACTGCTGCTGTTCCTGAGTTTTTTGTATCTGCAGGATTGTTTCATTTATTTGCTCAAACTTCTTTGAATTTACTGCTTCCTTTTCGTCTATTTTCTGGTTTATCTCATTTTTCAATAAATCCATATCATCCTTCATCGCGATAGGCGCACAACCTGTAATGATGAAGGAGAAAACCAGAAATATGAAAACCTTTTCGATGCGTCTCATTGTTTTATCTTAAATTCACACCTTCTGTTTTTTGCCCACGCTTCTTCATTGTGTCCTGGGTCTGCAGGCATGGATTCTCCGTAACTAATCGTATATAACCTTTTTGGTGCGATACCAAGACCAATTAAAAATTTTCTTGTGCTTAAAGCCCTCTGCTCACCAAGAACAAGATTATATTCATCTGTTCCACGTTCATCACAATGTCCCTCAATCAGTATTGATACGGCTGGATTTTTCTTAAGATAATCGGCAAGATTTTTTAATTTAGTCTGCTGGTCATTTCTTATATTATATTTATCAAAATCAAAATAAATTGGTTGAAAAATGTCTTTTATTGCCTCACCAGGTTCAACAAATGTGGGAACCTGCGTTTCACTTTTTACAGGCGGTATTTCTTCTCCTTTCGTAGCAATGGCTACTTCTGACGGACTGGCACGTCCAGAATCTGGCGGTGGAGTTACAGTCGCTGGAGTTAACGGCTGAGTTGGAGTTGATGGTTGTTGAGAAGGTTGTTGGATTGATTCTGTTTTCTCGACTTTCTTTTTTGAATATGGACAGCAACCAGAAATCGCAAATATCAATGATACTGAAAGAAGCAATATCACACCTGTGGCAGTAAATCTTACCTTTCTCATAATGCCTCCTTTTTTTGTGATTATACCAGATTGTCTTATTTTGTCAACGGATATCCCAGCATCCACTCCATGCATTATCAACAATCTTTCTTTTCTTTAGAGAATATATATCTACTGTCCAGAGCGAATTTTTATATTTTTCCTGGCAAGTAAAAAGTAAATGCCTGCTGTCAGGTGCCCAGGATGGTGCATCACACCATGAAAGCCCGGTTGTCAAAATTTTTCTTTTTCCTGTCTCCCAGTGATATATTTCAATAAACATATCTGTCCCGTACCTGACTGCATAAGCCAGATACTTGCCATCAGGGGACCATACAGGAGAGGTGATATAATTTGAAGGTATATCAATTTTCCTTGCATTCATTCCATACGAATTCATAACCCATAGTCGTGTCTTTCCATCCCTGTCTGATACAAATGCAATTTTTTGACCATCAGGAGAAACTGACGGAGAGGCATTCAAGGATTGCTTTTCAGTTAACCTTCTTAAAATATTACCCTTTAAATCCACAATATAAATATCAGGATTTCCACTCCTGCTTAAAACCACTGCCCCCATATCCTGATTTCTAAAAAATGATACACATGCATTCAAACCAGGTTCTGCTATAAATGTCCTGATTTCACCTGTTTCCAGATTCAATAAATCAAGTGAAGGGAAAAAATTTCTGTATGAAAGGAAAACAATATTTTTCATTCCAGGAAACCATCTTGGGTAATTTATGATGTATTTTGCCGAAAGAAGAACAACAGAATTTGAGCCATCATAATCACACATCATCAAATTATGAGTACCATTGTTCTTTGTTATGTAAAGAATCTTACTGCGGGAAATACCTGGTTTACCTGTCAGACGAAAAATGATTTCATCACTTACAGCGTGAGCAAGTAGTACCGGAGATTTCTCTATTCCTTTTTCAAATTCAAAAAGCAGTGATTTTTCAAGTGTGTCATAAACTTTTGTTTCAAGTTTATCATTGAATTTGAATAAAATGAAAATTTTTGCATCGTTTTTGAGAAGCACTGAATCCATTTCCTGGTTTGTTTCAATCTTTTCCTTGAAAATTTTATCTCTAATCTCAATTACATCAGAAGCATTAAGATCCTTTGCTACATAATTACAGAATTCCTCGTAAAAAGATGTCTTTTTTTCGTTAATCAGAATAACCGCATTAATTGCAATCTCAGGTGATGATGTAATTTCAATGGTTACTCTTCCTTGCCCGTTTAAACTCAAACAAAAAAACATAAAGCACACTACCAGAACAAAAAAATATTTTTTCACTGTATCCCCCTGATATTAAATTTCACTGCTATTTCAAGACAATCCAGTTTATAGGTATCCGGAAGACCTGGTAATCTTCCAGTATTCATCACTGCCTTTAGTGCACTGTCATCAAACTCCCTGACACCTGAACTTTTTTCAAGACAGATATCTGTAATTGTACCATCCCTTTTTAATTTAAATGAAACCACTGATGTGAGAGAGTAATTTTTTTCTTCAGGTAATTTCCATTTTCTCTGCAGGGCAATTTTGATACTCTCAAGATACTCAAGAGGAATAATATTACCTGAAGGAATACCTGTTTCCTGAAATCCCACAGAAATTCCTGAAGGAGAACTCACATCTGTCAGTGGAAAAATCCTTGATGCTAATGAGGTTTTTCTTGTTTCAGATGACTGTGAAGTTGCTCCTTTTCCTGAAGCAGTAATGTTTCCACCCGATGAAGGCACATTTTCCTGATACAATTTTTTCTTTATCTGCGCCATATACTCATCTGGAGAAAATTTTTCAACAGAAGTATCCTGCCCACCTGTAATTCTTGAACCGATTTTTCCATAAGATGTCTCATGTGATTTTTCCTGAAAATTTGTCTGTGGAACTTTTGAAATAGATGCTTCTGCTGGTTCAACCCTGAAAGATGGTATCACATTATCTGTAATGTCCATACTCGGAGGTAATTTAAGAAGATCAACAACATAAACATTTTCAGTTAAATTCTTTCTTGTTTCTGACTTCTGTAACAAAAGTCCTATGAAAAGCACATGCAAACAAATCGAAAGCACAACGGCTTTTTTCATTTTGCAACTTTTGCCTCTGTTGCAAGGCCAATTTTTTTTACATCTGCTCGTTTTAATACATCCAGAACATTAACCAACTCTTGATATGTTATTGCTCTATCTCCTTTTATTACAACACTGGTATCTGGATCCTGTAAAATTTTTGTTCTCACAAAATCCTGCAATCTTTGAATATCCATTTCCTGATTTGCAAGAAATATTTTTCCCTGTTTTCCTATAGTAATTACAATACTTTTCTCAATAGCCATCTTACTCACACTTGAAACAGGAAGTTTTACCTCCATCCCCTGCTCCACGATTGGAGAAATCATTAAAAGGATTATGACAAGGGTTAAAGCAACATCAACGAAATTGACAATATTAATCCTGCTCAGGGCATTCTCTTTTTGTTCTACATCAAAAAAATTTTCTTCTTTCATTTTATTGCTTCACAATCAAGTATATTGCTTCAATAATTTCATTCCCCTGCAATTTTATTTTTCTCAATTGTTCGTCAAAATAATTGTAAGCAAGTGCTGCAGGAATTGCAACAAGAAGTCCAACAAATGTAACAATCAGTGCTTCTGATACCCCTGATGCTATTACAGAAACAGATGATGTACCGGTAATTCCGATATTATGAAATGACATCAGAATTCCCCATACAGTACCAAGCAACCCCATAAATGGAGCAACTGCTGAAACGGATAATAAAAAGTCAATTCTACTGGCAATATGGGATATTTCTTCACTGGCAAACCTTTTCAAATGATTTAAAAGTTGCTCTTCTGAAATGTTATGTTTTGCCTTTTCAGCAAGAATTCTTGAAAGAACCTTTGACCATGGAGAACCACTAACCTGTGCAATTTTTCCACTGTAGAAAATGTTGAGAAACTTCTTGTTATCTCTGTTGATTCTTTTAAAAAGCAGGAATTTATCAATGATAATTGCCCAGCTATATATTGAAAGGAGAAAAAGCAGGATCAAGTCAGTTTTTCCAACCCAGTCGCAATGTTTCCAGCTTGACACCCATATATTTTCCATCACCCATCCTGTATTTTTGCGCCCCCAGCCGGAATCGAACCGGCGCTACCACCTTGAAAGAGTGGTGACCTGGGCCGCTAGTCGATGGGGGCGTTCTCATTAACCAGAGTCGATTAATTATAAGTGAAAATTTGAATTCCGTCAAGAAATCTCTTGATTTAAAAATTCCTCAAGTGCCTGGTGCCATGGTCTTGGCTTATAAAATTTTCTGCCAAATAGAGAAGTATCAAGGGTTGAAAAGGAAGGCCTTTTTGCAATTGAATCTGCAAAATCATTGATGCTTACAGGGATAAGTAAGGATGTATCAAGTCCCAGTTGCTTACAAATATAAAGACCAAAATCGTACCAGCTACAATAACCGTCATTACAAAAATGGATAAGCCCACAGAATTTACTTGTTGCAATTTGAACCAGAGCCACAGCAAGATCCCTGGCATATGTGGGAGAATTTATCAGGTCAGTGGTGATTTTGACCTTGTGACCTTGTAATAATTTTCGTGGAAGTTGACTGGCAAAATTATGACCATATTTCCCAAAAATTCTTGAAGTTCTTACAATGCTGTAATTTCCACAGTTGTCTCTTATTATTCTTTCACCTTCCAGTTTTGTCTTACCGTAAACAGAAAGTGGGCAGGTTATATCCAGTTCATTATAAGGAGAATTTTTTTTACCATCAAAAACAAAATCAGTGCTCAAATAAATAATGCGAGCAGAAAATTCTTCTGCAAAAAATGCAACATTAAATGTGCCTGTAACATTGGTTCTGAAAGCATTTACTGGTTCACACTCACATCTATCAACATCAGTAAATGCTGCAAGATGAAAAACAATATCAGGTTGAATTCTATTGAACAATCTCCTTACATCGTAAAAGTTTGCAATATCAACATCCTGCCTTGAAAGGATGAAGGTTTCTTCTGCAGGAAGAAGTTCTTTCAGATATCTTCCAACAAGTCCAGTACCACCAGTGATAAGGGTCTTCATAGTGACGGATACTTATTTCTATAGTATTTTTGGAATTCATCGCTATTTTTAATAAATGTCCACCAGTACTGGTTTTCTTTATACCATTTGACTGTTCTTACCAGACCATCATCAAAATCCCTGGCAGGTTGAAAACCAAGTTTTTCAATCTTCTCACACGATAAACTGTATCTAACATCATGGGCTATTCTATCAGGAACACTCACAATAAGTTTTTCATCCTTTCCAAGCAGGGCTAAAATTTTCTTCAGTACATCAATGTTCCTTTTTTCCTGATGGGCTGACACATGATAAATTTCGCCTGTTTCTCCTCTATCAATCAACAATTCAATTGCACGACATGTATCTTCCACAAATAGCCAGTCACGCATCTGAAAACCATTTCCATACAATGGAATTTTCTTATTTTCAATTGCATTGGTAATTGCAAGAGGTATAAATTTTTCAGGATGTTGAAATGGACCAAAATTATTCACAAATCTGACTATCACCGCAGGTATTTTATAACAGCGAATATATGATAACACCAGTAAGTCCGCAGATGCTTTGCTTGCAGCATATGGATTTGTAGGGTTTAACCGGGCATCTTCGGCAAATGAACCCTTTTCAATACTTCCGTAAACTTCATCCGTTGAAATATGGATATATTTTTTTACTGTCTTTATTTTTCTTATGGCTTCAATAATTCTATAAGTTCCAATAATATCTGTGGTCAAAAAATTTTCGGCATTTTGAAGGGACCTGTCAACGTGCGTTTCTGCTGCAAAATGTACAATGACTTCACAATTTTCCAGTATCTGTTCAATTTCCATTGCTTCTGCAATATCAATCTTAACAAAAGAGTGGTTTTTATATTTCCTCAGCATTTGCAATGTCACAGGATTTGCTGCATATGTCATCTTATCAAGATTGATAACATTATACTCAGGATGTTTCCTGCAAATATAATTGATAAAATTGGAACCAATAAAACCACAACCTCCAGTCACTGCAATTTTCATAATGAACCCCTCTGCTTAGCAACAAGCATATTGGCACGAAGTAAAGAAGTAAATGTTCCTGCATCTGTCCACCAGCCATCAAGAATTCCGTATGTCATTTCCCCTATCTCAATATACCTGTTATTCACATCAGTAATCTCAAGTTCTCCCCTGTTGGATGGTTTTAATGTTTTGATAAAATCAAAAACCTTACTGTCATACATATAAATCCCTGTGACAGCAAATTTTGATGGTGGAACAGATGGTTTTTCAATAATCCTGACAATCTTTTTGTCCTTTATATCTGCAACACCGAATCTTTGCGGCTCATCAACTTCCTTCAACAGAATCCGTGCACCCTTCTTTTGTTTTTGAAAAATCTGAACTTCCTTTGAAATATCCTTTTCTATAATGTTATCACCGAGAATGACAACAATTTTTTCTCCGCCAGCAAAATGTTCTGCGAGTGCCAGCGCATGTGCTATACCTTTTTCTCCTTCCTGATATGCGTATGTAAGATGTTCAAGCCCAAAATCCTTTCCATTCCCGAGTAATCTCAGGAAATCACCGGCAGATGTTCCGCCAGTAATTACCATGATATCTTTTATACCTGCTTTCACGAGGGTTTCAAGGGGATAAAAAATCATGGGTCTGTCATACACTGGAAGAAGATGCTTATTTGTAACCTTTGTAAGTGGATATAATCGCGTTCCAAGACCACCGGCAAGTATCACTCCCTTCATTACCGATTTTTCCTTTCCCATGAGTATGGAATTGTTTCTGTGTTAAAGGGAAGTCGAAATTCATCAGGTGACTTATGATTATACGGATGGGTCGGTATGTTCAAAATGATTGCCTCGCTGGTTGAAACACACATAAAACCATGATAAATCCCTGCAGGTATATGAATAAGAAGTGGATTAAAATCTCCAGTGACAAATTCATCAACTATTTTGTATGTTGGACTTCCATCTCTTAAATCACACAAAACAATTTTCGCCATTCCAGAAATAACAACCATATTATCATTTTGAATTTTGTGCATATGCCATGCTTTGATTACACCCGGGTAGCATGTTGTAATGTAAACCTGGCCGAATTGTTCAAAAATTTCATCATCATTTCTTAAAATTTCAAGGAGTCTACCTCTATCATCAGGAATAAAATTCAACCTTTTAATTTTCACATCATGAATCATTTTCGTCCTTTCGAATATTTCAATATATGTTATGGCATTTTTTGTACTATGGCAAATGGAATGCTATTTATGAACCCTTTCAACATAATGTCTGGTAGATGTTGAAATCTTTACTATATCACCTGGTTTGATGAAATTTGGAACCAGAACCTCCATATTATTTTCAAGCACAGCATTTTTATATGGCGCATCAGTATCACTTTTGACTCCGCTGCCAGTACTGATTACCTTCAACTCAACTGTTTCAGGAATTATCACACTGATTGGCATATTCTGATAAATTTCAAATTTCAAAGCAGTCCCTTCTTTAAGAAAGTCCCTGAAGTTTCCAATCATATATCCCGGGATTTCAAATTGTTCATATGTTTGTGGATTCATAAAACAGAAATTGTCTCCTTCTGAATATAGATATTCAAGCACAACAATTTCAAGTGATAGGTCTTCAATTTTTTCTTCAGGAGATAACTTCATATCAACAGTTTTACCTGTCTTGACATTTTGTAATTTAAGATGTACATGACTTGAAAATCTTGCAGGACCTGCTTTGACCTCTGTTTCAATGACCTTCAATATCTCTTCTCCTTTTTTTATAAACATTCCTGGTTTGACATTTGCTGCTTCAATCATGGTTTTCTCCTTTTTAAGAAAACCATCCATGTTCAATTTCTATTTTAATTCATAAAAAAATTTTTTCAATATGAAAGAATTTTGATTTTTGGGTTTGAACAGAATAAAAAAATACACTAGTGGCTAAAGGATATGACTCTCCCATTCTCGTCCTGCTTACAGGTTAAAAAAGAAAAATAGGCCGCGCAGGACTCGAACCTGCTACCCCCGCCTTAAAAGGGCGGTGCTCTGCCAGGTGAGCTAGCGGCCCATTGGAGACAATAATTTTACTGGAAAATATAAAATATGTCAAAATTGAAAAGTTTTCCTGACTGTGGGAAAATTATTCTATGATGAGAGGAAAAAAATTAGAAAATATCAAAAGCACTTTAATAATCGGATTGAGTTCGATTGGTGATAATTTACTCATCTCACCGGTGATTAAATTGATTCAGGAAAAGTATCCTGATGCCAGTATTGATATCGTTGTTGGACCAAGAGCAATTGATTTTGCAAAAGATAATCCGGTCTTTTCAAATTTCTATGTCTGGGATAAAAGTAGTGGCATCCTGACATTGAAAAGAATGATGAAAAATCAACAGTATGATATGATCGTTGATTTCAGGAATTCTTTCATACCATTTTTTCTCAGGGGAAAATTTAAATTAACCTGCTTTAAAAGGGAATTTTTTTCAGATAAATTTTCAACCCATGAATCAGAAAGGACATTACAACTTTTCAAATCATATTTTGGAATGCCTGAAAAAATAGAATTATATTTCCCTTTGAAAAATGAAGAAATTCAGCAATTCAAAAAGTCCCTGCACGACATTATTGATTTTGAAAAAAAAGATAAAATTTTTGTATTAAACCCGGGCGCTGCCTTTGAAAAAAAAAGATGGAAAAAGGAAAACTTTGCTGAAACAGGGAAGAAAATTATTTCTAAATACGGCGGAAAAATCTTAATTGTTGGAAACAATAAAGAATTTGAACTTGCAGAAGAAATCAGACAAAAAATAAATTCTGAAAAAGCACTGAATCTTGCAGGGAAAATTTCATTCAGGTGCCTTGCTTATATTCTCTCAGAATCTTCGCTTCTGATTACCAATGATACCGGTACCATGCATCTTGCGTCAGCAATGAAATGCCCGATTATCGCAATCTTTGGTCCTGGTAATCCACATCGATATGGTCCCATTGGAACAAAAAATATTGTCCTTCATACCAGAATGGATTGTTTTCCCTGTATTCTTGAATCAAAATGCAAAAAAAATTTTGTGTGCATGAATGATGTGAGTGTTGAAGATGTGATGAATGCTGTTTCACAAATCCTCAATCAACATCAATAAATGTATTACTCTACTTCCAGACCCCACTTCTTCATATTTTCAAAGCCAATCTTTATTGCATCCCACAATGGTACAAGAGGAGAAAAATCCATTTCCATTATCGCATATTTTGCACTTGAACGACCTGCCTCCTCAAGAATTTTTTTCCAATTCAAATTCCCTGCTCCAACCGGTACCATTGCCTGTTTGTTATCATTTGACATACCCATATCCTTGAAATGAATTGAATTCAACCGATTTGAATATTTCTTTATCCAGTATGCAGGGTCTCCACCTCCATACTGCACCCAGTATGTATCAATCTGCGCTGTAAGAATATCTTCAGAACATGTCTCCATGATAATTTCAAGCCACGTTTTACCATTGCATTTTGCAAATTCAATACCGTGATTATGATATCCAAGGAGCATGTTATTTTTCTTTAAAATTTCGCCTGCCCTTGCAATTTTTTCTGCAGTTTTCTTTATCCCTTCAGTATCAAATGTTTCAGCACCAGGCCAGCTGGAGTTACAGACCATTGCACCAAGAATATTCTGTTGTTCTATCACAACCTCTGGTTCTTTAATAATTGCATCAACCCCAACGTGGCTTGAACAAATTTTCAGTCCTGCATCGTCCATAATTTTTCTAAATTCTTCTGGCTTTAGATTAGCACAACCTGCGGTCTCAACATATCTGAAACCAATTTTCGCAAGTTTTTCCGCTGTTTCTTTCACCTGGTCCACTGAACCAAAATACTCTCTAACAGTATACAGTTGAATTGCTATCTTCATATTTTCCTCCTGTGAATAGTAACATTAACCTGCATATTAAATATTATGTCTTTCTTTTTGTCAACTTTTTCCATTCGTCAGGCACACCAAATACATATGGTTTACCTGATATCGGATGTGGATATACCAGTACACTTGTATGATATACCTTTTCAAGAATTTCGTATCTAAGAACCATATCTGGCGTTCCTGTAACTTCAATGCTTCCGTTATTCAAAAGCAATAAATGATCACAATATTGTGATGCAAGATTCAAATCATGCAACACTGCAAGAATTGAGAGAGATGATCTATTCTGATATTCCTTGAGCATATCAAGGAAAGCAAACTGATGCCCGATATCAAGATGGGCTGTGGGCTCGTCAAGAATAACAAGTGCTGGATTCTGAACAAGGCACTGTGCAAGCAAAACCCTTTGCTTTTCTCCCTGTGAAAGTTGAAAAATGGTTCTATCGAGTAATTGTGAAAGTTTCATTTCGGATACAATAGAATTTACAATTTCAAAATCTATCTGAGAAAAATCAGCCACCTGTGATGCAAACGGATACCTTGCCATCAGAAGTAACTCCCTGACTGTATATGGATATGCAATTTCTATGTCAGATGGAAGAAAAGAAATATTTTTGGCAATTTCACGAAAACTGATCCTTCTAATATCCCTGCCCATAAAAAGAACTGAACCCTTATATTGTCTGATAATTTTTGCTGCTGTTTTCAAAAGGGTGGATTTCCCACTTCCATTGGGACCAATCACTCCCATAAATTTACCTTTTTCAAGTTTGAAATTTATATTGTGGAGAACCTCTACTCCACCATACCCTGAACTGATATTTTTAAATTCAAGTATCACCATTTTTGTTTTCTCGTTGTTTTCAGTAAAATCAAAACAAAAAATAATCCACCAAAGAAGCCGCTTATTATTCCCACTGGAATTTCAATGGGCTGAATGATTGTTCGAGCAAGTGTATCAGCAATAACAAGAAACGAGCCACCGACAAAAATTGATGAAGGAATTGCTTTTTTATGGTCGGCACCAACAATAATTCTCACTGCATGTGGTATGACAAGACCAACAAAACCCACCAGTCCTGCAAGAGAAACACAATATCCAGTAATCAACCCTGCAAGTGCCAGCCATAAATACTTTTTCTTTTCCGGATCCACACCAAGTGTTGCTGCCTTCTCTTCTCCAAGTGAGAAAATATTTAAATCCTTCCAGAATAACCAGGTAACAAAGTATCCTGGTAAGAGAAAGAAAGGTGCACTCCTCAAAATATTTGAATTGTAACTTGTTATATTTCCCATAAACCAGACAACTGCCTCCATAAATCTTTCTTTTTGTAATAATGTGATTACAAGAAGTGAAAAGGACGAAAATATGAAATTCAACATAATTCCAAGAAGTAATAATGTGCCAGATGAAAGTTTCCTTGATGTCCCTATTGAAAGAAGAACAAAAATTGATATCAGGGAACCAGCAAAGGCAAATACTGGTATCGATGCCATATGTCCTGAAATAATTCCAGTTGCAATCCCGAGACTTGCTCCACCTGAGATTCCTAAAGTATAACTCTCAGCAAGCGGATTTTTTAAAATTGCTTGCAGGATAAGCCCTGATACAGATAATCCTGAACCAACCAGAAATCCACACCAGATTCTCGGAATTCTTAATTGAAATAAAATTGTTTTCTCAAACTGATATTGATCAGGACTGATGAATATTCTTAAAATTTTTAATGGAGAAAAAAATTCGGTGCCTGATGAGAGTCCGAAAATGATCGAAACCACAAGCAAAACAAAAATCAAAAGAAAAGATGTTTTTTTCAATTTTCAATAAGTTTTGTTATTAGTTCAATTGATTGAAGAAAACTTAATGGTGTCGGACTGCAAAACATATAGTCATCTACACGAAAAATTTTATTCTTCTTCACTGCTTCAATGTTTTTAAAAGGTTTCCAGAAATCTAAAACATATGACTCTTCACCCATTCCCATGGCGATAATAACATCAGGATTCCTCTTTATGACTTCTTCTGTGCTGATTGTGATATACTTTGTCTTCATATCGTTAAAAATGTTTTTTGCGCCAGCATAAATTGAAATCTCACTGAAATATGTTTTCCCTCCGGCAGTCACAAGTGGCTTTGTGCCAAGTTGCCAGAAAATTTTCTTGTTCGTATGTTTCTTTTTTATGTATTTCAGCAATTGCTCATCAACATTTGAAATAATTTTTTTTGCAACAACTGTTTTTCCAGTAATCTCAGCAAGTTTTAAAAAATTCTTTTTGAGGTCACTGTACGTTACTACTTCGTCAAGTACCTCAACTGGAATCCCGAGTGATTTAAGTTTTTCAACTGTGTGTTTACGATTCCCTTCCTTGCTTGCAATAACTATATCAGGCCGCAATTTCACAATGGCTTCAATATTTGGTTCAAGCAGTGTTCCAATAATTTCTCTATCTTTTTTGATTTCAGGTTTCTCATGAACAGTTACACCTATAATCTCCTTTTCTATTCCAAGTAAAAGCAAATTTTCAGTAACATATGGTCCAAGTGAAATAATTCTAACAGGATTTTTTTCAATCTTTTCTGAAGGAACGACTGTGGAATAGAAAAAAAGTAAACCACAAAGCAGGATAATCAAATTTCTTTTCATTGTTTCATCAAATACTCAGACACTGTTTGAGCAATTTTACGAATATGCTGTGGTGTTGTTCCACAGCAACCACCAATAATTGATGCACCTGATTCTATTAGATCCGGAATAAATTTTGACATATATTCTGGTGTATCAGGATATACAGTTGTTCCAGAAATAAGCTGGGGCAATCCAGCATTTGGTTTTATCCATACAGGTATTTCAGTAGCACTTTTTATCTCCTTTGCAATCTGTATAAAATTTTCAATACCAAAACTGCAATTTGCACCTACTACATCCGCACCATTTTTTTCAATCAACAATGAGCATTCTTCAACAGTTGTCCCCATTAGTGTTTTAAAACCATTTTTGCCTTTGTTATAGGTCATACTCACGACAACAGGTCTATCTGTAATTGATTTTATTGCCTTCAATGCACAGAGTGCCTCATTTATATCAATCATTGTTTCTATTACTATACCATCTGCACCTGCCTTAAGAAGTATTTCTGCCTGCTGCAAAAAACAATTTTCTGCCTCTTTTTCAGTAAGATCTCCGTACGGTTGCAGTAGATAACCTGTTGGACCCATGGAAGCGAAAACAATCTTATTTCCTGCTGCTTTTAAAGATATTTTTACACCTGCTTCATTGATCTCTTTTATTTTTTCTTCAGCACCATATTTTTTTAACTTAAAAAAATTCCCGCCAAATGTGTTGGTTAAAATAATGTCAGAACCCGCTTCAATATAAGCACGTGCAATGCCTTCTATAATCTCAGGATGTGTAAGATTTAAGATCTCGGGATATGAAGTTGAAACATCCTTATTCTTTGCAATCTCTGTTCCCCATGCGCCATCAGATACAAGTACTTTTTTTTCCTTCAACAGTTTTTTAAAGTTTTTTTCCATACAGTCATTATAACATACCGTGTGTTATTGCAGGTCATACAATGAATCGTCTTTGGAAAGGTCTCCAATCGTATTATCATGTGGATCAATATTATATTTGGTTCCAATTGATTCAACATGACCATCGCAGAAAAGCACATTTGCCCTTCCATTGTGTCTGAAATGAACATTTGCTCCATAATAATAAATATCTCCAGGGGCTCTCAAAAAATTATTTGCAATTGTTTCATTTGTAAAAGAAGACCATATTGCGCTGTCTGCAAGAAGCACTGTCTGTGATGGATTCTGAATCCTGCTTAATTTTGCTGGTTCGTCTGCCTGACCAACCCAGGTAGAATATCCCCCACCAATGTATGAGGCATTATAGGCATAACCAGTAAAAGGACTGTCATATGATTTTAAATTAAACCTTGATGGACATTGAAAAACCTGTTTATTATTAAGATATGTCCCAATAATCCCTGGTCTCCAGTTTACCCAGTCATCAGTTGCAAAATCCCAGCATAAGGCACTTGAAAATGTATAGTAATATGCTGGCGGGAAAAATTCTTCGTTATCCTGGACATAGATTGAAAATGCAAGGAAAATCTGTTTGAGATTACCCATGCAAACAGCAGATCTCGCTTTTTCCCTTGCTTTGCTTAATGCAGGAAGCAACATCGCTGCGAGAATCGCGATAATCGCAACAACCACAAGCAATTCGATAAGGGTGAAACCCTTTCTTCTGCAACAACTACCTTTCATAAACCCTCCCTGTTGTGCGGGCAAAAATAAAACCCGCTCGCGGCGGGTTGCACCCTTATTTCTTCACCCATACATCCTGAACTCCGCAGGATGTATTTACCGCTTCGCAGGCAGGTCTTCTGACTTCCTGCCCCTGAACCTACCTTCCCGTCCTTTCCGGACAGTGGTACTACAGGTCAGGGTTGTTCACAGTATCTGTGAACACAGGTTACAGCGCCGGGAGCGTGCCTGACTTTCACAGGCTTCCCTATTAAGCCCCTATGGCACCTGCAATGTTTGAAAAATAGTACCATAGATTTAAATGTTGTCAAGAGAAAAAATTTTTAGAATGTAATTTATGCCCTTGCAATCGTAAGAATTGTTACCTTTTTTGCTCCTGAATTTTTCAGTGTTTTATAAATTTCTTCAACTGTTGCACCTGTGGTACAAACATCATCAATTACAAGAATTTTTTTCCCTTTAATCATCTGTTGTTTTTTAACAATGTAGACACCCTGGACGTTTTCCTTTCTCTTTTGATGGTCAAGGCCCGTCTGGGATGGATTATTTTTAACTTTTACCAGTGCATCGTAAATAACCAATTTTTTTTTCATTCTACCAAGATAATATGCGATAAGCCAGCTCTGATTGAAAGATCTTTGAAATTCTCTAATCATATGAAGCGGAACAGGAATAATAATATCAAATTCAATCTCAGTATGCTCACTTAAAAAGTCGTTCATCCATTCAGCAAAAGATCGGGAAAGCCATTTTTTTCGTTCATACTTGTACATATGGATTGCTTTCTGAACAGGTCCCTCATATCTGGCAAGTGAAAAAATTTGATTGTTTGAGCCAGGTGCAGGAATAATACGAGCGAAACAATCATCACAGAAACAATATTTTTTAATTTTTTTATGCTGACCGCATCCACAGCATGTTTCAGGAAAAAGCGTGTCTATGATATTATGAAATATGGAATTTTTTAACCTTTTCAAAAACATGGAACTGGTGAAAAGATATCTGTACAGGGAATTCTGGAATTTCTTTATTTTGACACTGGCGATTTTTATATTCATTTTCATGCTCAGACCTCTTTTATGGCTTATGGATTTAATTATAAACCATTTTTTCACAACTGTAAGTACCATTAAATTCTTTCTTTATTCTCTTTTTGAAGTGAGCCCTGATATCATTTCACTTTCTTTTTTCACTGCGTTATCAGGAACAATCGCAAGAATGAATATGGAGAGAGAATACTGGGTTTTTTTAATTTCAGGTATCCCTGCAAACAGGATTTTAAAAAATTTTGTTATATTTGCTATTGTTTTCATAATTATTGAGTTCTGGCTATGCTTTTTTGTCTCACCGTCAGCGATGTACAAAAGAAAATTGTTGCTTAATCAGGCACAACTGGATGAACCCATGAAATTCTTCAGAAGTAAATCAATAATAACCGATTTTCCAGGGTTATCCATTTATATCAAAAAGATTCAACAAAAGGATTTTTGCGACATTATTTTATCCTACAAACAGGCATCAGAACTGGTTTGTATAGTTAATGCAAAAAGGGCACGACTTATGTTTGATAATAGAGGATATCTTTTCCTTTTTCTCCAGAATGGGTTTTTTGAAATACATTCATTGAAAACACAACAAACAATATTAAAAACATTCTTCGATTTTTATTCATTTCCACTACCATTTCAGAAAACAGTCCAGAATCTACCTCAGCGAAAACTGAAGGAAATGAATCTATTAATGCTGTTAGATACGATGAGGGCGGATAAAGAAAAAAGCGAAATTATTCTGGTTATTTTAAAAAAACTTTTCTTTACGATTTTGCCATTATTCTATCTTATTCTTGGTTTTTTTACAGGAATTGGTATCAGAGCAAAAAGCAATTTACAGATTCTTGCAACAGGTTTATTCATTGGCATCTCATCGTATCTGATCATTCTTTTTGGAGAAGGACTGGTCTACTGGACAAAAAATAGTTATTCATTTTTGATGGTACCTTTGATTTTTATTTGTCTCACAATTATCGTAAGGAGAAAATTTTCCCATGTTACTTAGAGACAGATACCTGTTAACCAGCATGTTAAAATATTTTATATTGCTGCTTATATCTTTCTCCTGTCTTATGTTTGTAACTCAATTATTCTGGACCTTTGCGGATGCAAGACGTACAGGAATATTTTTGTGGAAGGATTGTGTAATAAATTTTTATGATAGTGTGAAATTGCTATTACCCTTTATTACTCTTCTCAGTGCATTTTTTGTTTTCTCAGAAATGGAAAAATATAAACAGATATCGATTCTCCAGTTAAAAGGAATTTCAGAGTTCAATATATTCAAAATTTTCATTGTCTTTGGTTTTATCGCTTTCATTTTTTCTCTTTTGACAGAAATTTTTGTACCATATCCTGGTGAAATCAGCGGGAAAAGGAAAGATAACGGCCCTGTATGTATAATTGGAGATAGAATATTTTTCTGGATTGAGAAAATGGAAGGAACAAAACTTACACACGATGTTATTATTGTTGACCAGAAAGGAAATCAAAGATTTTATTATTATGCAAAAAGAGCCGAACTACTGGATAGCTCAATTGCGCTTCACGACGGAAGTATTACTTATCCAGATGGGAAAATTAAAAAATTTGACAGATTTTTGATGAATGTAAACTTTAATCCATGCCTGCTTGTAAAATATATTCAGACATCAGTGGAACGTGAACCATTTTTAGAATTAAATAAAATGCTGAACAATGCATCACGACTTGGTATAGAACCAAGATCTGACTGGATTGTTCTATATTCAAAGATTTCCTATGCCTGTTTGAATGTTTTTACTGTTTTACTTCTTTTTCCGTTTTTCTGTCATAAAAAGATACTGTCAAGAACAAAGGTTTTTATTGTTGGGTTCATTCTAACATTGATGTCTTATTCCTTTTATACTGCAGGACTTTCGCTTGGTAAGGCAGAAATTATACCATGGCAATTTTCTCCGTTCATAGCACATTCAATCATCATATGCTTCTTTTCCATATATTTGTTATTCTACAGAAAAAAAATGTATAATATTTGAGTTCATTCACCCAAAATTTTGCTAAAAACAAAAAGGAAAATTAATGGAAACTGGCAGGGTTTTGATTGAGATTGGATGCGAAGACCTTCCATCATGGACAGGTGAGCACTTTTCCAGAAGATTTATTCCTTTATTATCTGAAGAACTCAAAAGCCGCTCGTTAAATCCTGAAGAAATTATGCTGTTTTTCACCCCGAGAAGGATTGTCATCTTTATTAAAAATATCCCTGTTGAAATACCACCCCAGCAAAAGGAAATTACAGGTCCAAGATATGAAAATGCTTTTGATGAAAAAGGAAATCCAAGTCCTGCAGCAAAAGGATTTGCAAAAGCACACAATGTTAGTGTTTCTTCATTAAAGATCAAAGAAGCCAATGGAAAGAAAGTTGTTTACATAATAAAAAAAATCCCGGGTATACCATCAATAAAAGTGATTTCAGAAATCATTCCTTCACTGTTGAGAAAATTAGATATCCCGCGAGGAATGAAATGGAATGATTCAGGCGAAGTATTTTACAGACCTGTACGATGGATTCTTGCATTATTTGATAGCCGTTGCATACCCTTTACATTCGGCGGAATAAAAAGTTCTAGGTATACTTTCGGGCATAGAGTGCTTCATCCTGAAAAGTTAAAAATTAAAAACTGGAAGGATTATTTTGACCGTATTCAGAAGGGTTATGTCATTGTTGATCAACAGGTAAGAAGCAGATTCATTCTGGACACAATAAAAACATTATTGAAAAGCGATGAAACCATTGATGGTACTGATATAGAAGAAATCGCAAATCTTGTAGAATATCCACGTGTGATAAGGTGTAATTTCCCCGATATCAACTACACTGTACCTGAAATGGTTCTACAGGTCTTAATAAAAAAGGCAAAAGGAATACCAATTGTTAAAGATGGTAAATTACAAAAAGAATTTTTCGTTATCAGTGACGGAAATACCAGTGAGATGATAAGGGAAAATTATGAAAATTTACTCAAAACAAGAATTCTTGATGCTCAATTCTTTTTTGATTCAGATATTTCTGTATCGCTGAATGAATTCAAAAGAAAACTTGACGGTATTGTGTTCCACCAGAAATGGGGCTCTGTCGCAAAAAGGGTTGAGAGATTAAAAAATGTTTCTGATGAAATTTCCAGTATTCTCTCACTTGATGAAAAAAACAGAGAAACATTGTTAAAAGCCATCGAACTTTTCAAACTTGATCTTGCTTCAGAAATGGTCAGAGAATTTCCTGAATTGCATGGAACAATGGGAGCAATATATGCGAAAAATGCAGGAGAAAGCGATGAACTCTGTCAGGTAATTGCACAGTACTCTTATCCCAGATATTCAGGTGATCGCCTTCCAGAAAGCATCTGCGGAATGGTTCTTGGTATCATTGACAGAATTGACTATATTTGTGCCTTTATTTCAGCAGGTGCTGATGTTTCTGGTTCAGAGGATCCTTATGGATTGAGAAGAATTACAGCCGGAATATTTCCCCTCGCTTACAAACTCGGAATTGAATGTGATTACCAGAAGATAGTGAAAGTAATTCTAAATTCTTACCAGATGCAGGTTGAACAATCACCTGTGGTTGAGCAAAAGATTGTGGATTTCATCACCCAGAGATTTGAGGCACACCTGGAACTGGATGGCTTTTCAAGGGGATTGAGAATGAGTGTCCTTGTCGTTGACAGAATGAATTTTCTGAGGGTAAGAAAGAAACTCGAAGCCATGGTAGATTTTATCAAAAAAGTATCAGATGCAGATGTTATCATCATTCCAGTTTCACGGGTTGCAAACATATTAAAACAGGCAGAAGAAAAAAAATTCAGAATTGAAGAATTCAAAAATGACCTGCTTGAAGAAGATGGAGAGAAGGCACTTGCTGAAATTTATGAAAACTTTTCAAAAAAGGTTGAACACATCCTTGAAAAGGGAGATTATGGCGAATTTTTAAATACATTATCTGAATTAAAAAAGCCAATAGATGATTTCTTTGACAATGTTCTTGTAATGTGTCCTGACGAACGACTAAGAACAAACCGGCTTGCCTTATTGAAAAAATTCAATGATACTTTTTTAAAATTTGCTGATTTTTCTTACATAAGGGAAGAGGATATCAAAAATGCTCGAAAAAATTGATCAAGAAATTGCAAATCTCATTAAACAGGAAATCAAAAGAGAAAGAGAAACAATCAATCTTATTGCTTCAGAAAATTATGTCAGCAAAGCTGTTCTTGAAGCCACTGGCTCCGTATTGACCAACAAGTACGCTGAAGGTTATCCTGGAAAAAGGTATTATGATGGTTGTGAAAACGTTGACAGAATTGAATCACTTGCCATAAAAAGGTTGATAAAACTATTCAATGCAGAACATGCCAATGTCCAGCCACATGCAGGCAGTCAGGCAAATATGGCAGTGTATCTTGCTGTGCTAAAACCAGGTGATACAATTCTGGGGATGGATCTTTCTGCAGGAGGTCATCTTACGCACGGAACAAGGGTGAACTTTTCAGGAATGATTTTTAATGCATTTTATTATGGTGTTGACAGAGAAACAGAACAATTGAATTATGATGAAATAGCAAAAATTGCAGAGAGAATAAAGCCAAAATTAATCATATGTGGTGCCAGTGCATATCCAAGAATCATTGATTTTAAAAAATTTTCTGAAATTGCAAAAAGTGTTGGAGCGTATCTGTGTGCTGATATTGCGCATATTGCAGGACTTATTTCAGCAGGATTGCATCCATCACCTGTAGAATGTTCAGAATTTGTTACAGGAACAACTCATAAAACATTAAGAGGTCCAAGGGGTGGTTTTATCCTCTGCAAAAATGAATTTGCACAGGTAATTGACAAATCTGTCTTTCCTGGAATCCAGGGTGGACCACTGGTTCATGTAATTGCTGGAAAAGCTGTTGCATTTAAAGAAGCCATGACTCGAAAATTTAAGTCGTATCAGAAAAAAATTTTAGAAAACTGCCTGTATATGGCAAAAATCTTTTCTGAAAGACAGTACCGTCTCGTCGCTGGAGGCACAGACAACCACCTTATTCTGATTGATCTTCGAAACAAAAAAATCACCGGGCAGCAGGCACAAAGGGCACTCGGTATGGCTGGCATTACAGTAAATCGTAATGCAATTCCTTATGACCCTCTTCCGCCAAATATTGCAAGTGGAATTAGAATTGGAGTGGCTGCGATCACCACCAGAGGTATGGGAAAACAGGAAATCAAAAAGATTCTTGATTTTATTGACCAGGCACTTTATTACAAAGATCAACCAGAAAAGTTAAGAATGCTAAGAAAAGATGTGAGTAAATTTGCATCACAGTTTCCTATTTACGCAGAATAAAAAATGAATAAAAGACCTGAATGGCACGAGTATTTTCTCAAAATCGCTCAAATTGTGAGTGAAAGATCAACATGTCTTCGAAGAAAGGTTGGAGCTGTAGTTGTTAAGGAAAAAAGAATACTTGCAACAGGCTACAATGGAGCTCCCTCAGGCATCAAACACTGTGAAGAAACAGGTTGCCTGAGAGAAAAACTCAACATACCATCCGGTGAAAGGCATGAACTATGTAGAGGACTGCATGCAGAACAGAATGCAATTATCCAGGCTGCATATCACGGAGTCAGTATAAAAGATAGTGTACTTTATATAACGTGTCATCCATGTTCGGTCTGCGCCAAAATGATTATTAATGCTGGTATCAAAAAAATTATTATTTCTGAAGGATATCCTGACCAGCTGGCAGAAAAGATGCTGAAAGAAGCAGGAATTGTTGTAAAATATTTTAAAAAGAAAATTGAATAAACATTAACAGGCAGGTGGCAATGAAAAAGATTACACTTTTTGGTAAAATGGATTGCGGACTCTGTCAGGGCTGGAAGAAAAAACTTGAAAATTTTGGCATTCCTTTTGAATATCTTGATATAGAAGACCCTGAAAACCTTACAGAATTTACACTGAAGGAATTAACAAAAATACCTGCTCTGATCATTGGCGAGAAGATCTTTGAAGGTATTAAACCATCAGACCTCTCGATAGATGAAATCAGAAAGATGATAGAGACATGAGAGAAATGGACTTGAGACATGATTGTATCTCGCCGGTCATTCGCACAATACTGCATCAAAAGGGAATTAAAAATCATCAGGAAATAAGAAAATTTTTATTTCCTGATGTTTCCTGTCTGTCTGACCCTTTTGCAATTTGTGGGATGCAACGCGCCTGTGAAATTATAGAAAAAGCCATTTATTTAAAAAAAAGAATATTTTTGTATGCTGATGGAGATGTTGATGGCATTTCAGGCGCTGTGATGCTATTAAATTTTTTTAGTAGCATCGGTATACATTGTGACATCAAGCTTACCCACCGACTTGAGAATTATGAAATTGATGTTGACTTTGTCGAAAAAATACAAAAACTTGGATATGACCTGTTTGTTGCCATTGATACAGGTACTTCATCAAAAAAAACCATTGAATATTGTGAAAATAAAAAATTTCCAGCAATTATCTTAGATCATCATCAGGGAGAAATACCCGGAATTTCTGAGTATGTGACCATTGTCAATCCATCCCTTGAGGATAATACCAGTATCCTTACTGCTTCTGGACTTTCTTTCAAATTAATTCAATCACTTCGTCAATCCCTATCATTTTTCCCTGAAGAAACATTTAACACATCCTTTGAACTGGCAACCATCGGAACTTTGAGCGATTACGGAAAACTTGCAGGAGAAAATAGAATAATTGTAAAAATTGGTCTGGAAATGCTCAAAAATACCTGTATTCCAGGAATCAGGAAATTTATCAATTACTTCTATGTTCCTGAAATTTCCTCTTATGACATCAAACCAATCACACATTATTTAAATCCAAAATTAAATACACCTGGAAGATTTGGAAGACCTGAATTAACCTTAAAAATTCTAACAGCAGATGTTGATGAAAACATTCAACCTGTTTTTGAAGAAATAGAGTCCCTCGAGAGAGAAAAACAGAAAATTGTAAAAAAAGTAACAAACGCCTTAGGTAAATCCAAAAAAATTGAAGGACATCCTTTTTTTATTTTTGAAAAGATTCCTGTTTCTTTTTCCGGAATGCTTGCTGCAAGAATCAGTGAGAAGTTTGAAAAACCTGCACTTGTTGGCATTAAACATTCAGAAATTTTACAGGGTTCTGCACGTTCTTACGATAAAATTAATCTTTATGATTTTTTTAAATATTATGGGGATTTATTTATTTCTTTTGGTGGACATAAAAATGCGGTCGGGTTCAGGATGAAGACAAAATTTTTAAGCGAACTAAAAAATATCTGGACCAATTTAAAAATTCAGGATTTTCCTTACACTGAAGAATGTGAAACGTTGAACATTGAATTAGATATGATCGATGTTACTCTTATGGAAAATCTCCAATCGATGATGCCGTTTGGTTATGGTAATCCATGCATTTTTTTCAAATCATCACCTGTGCATTGTCTGAAGATTACAAGACAGGAAAAAAATAAGGTCGTTGCCTGGATAAAACAGAATGGGAAAATATTTGAAGCACATTTTCCGAAAGGATTTAAAACTCCTTCCCGACCACTTTCAATTGTTTACTTCCCTGTGATCAAAACATCAGGAAACCTTTATGTAATCTGGCTTGATGTAAGGGATTGGTCAGAAATTCTTTGAGGCCTTTTTACTTTCCCTGATTTCAAACACTGGGTACAAACAGCCATTCTTTTTTTCACGCCCTGATATTCAACACGCAGTTTTTGAATATTTGGTTCCCATCTTCTTTTTGTTTTAACATTTGAATGGCTTACATTATGCCCTGTTTTAGGACCTTTTCCACAAATTTCGCATTTCATTGTTTTTCTCCTTTGTTTATTTGTGTTTCTATTTTTACCAGGTCTTTCAAACCTGGAACTGTCTTCAGCAGATATTGCAAATACTCATGCTGTGGAGATATCCTTGCCACTTTTTTTAAGTATTCTGCTGCTGCCTTTATATCCTTCTCTTTATACAATTTTATTGAAGCCAGATTGAATAAAACATCTATATCGTATGGATTAAACCACAATGCCCATTCAAAATAATATTTCGCCTTTTTGACATCGTTCAACTGAGTATACAGGGTCGCCAGATTCGCATCTGTCTTTGCGAAATGGGGAAATAAAACATTGTTAATTTTTAGATAAACTTCCTCAGCTTTTTTCAAATCCCCTATTTGACCATAGGCAAAAGCCATTTTATACCAGGCGACAACATGATTGGTATTTATTTTACACACTTTTTTATAATTTTCAATGGCTGACAAAAAATCATTTGCTTCTCTTGCAGATATCGCCCTCTTTAGATAAACTTCTGGAATAAGTCGATAGTAAGTTTTCCATCCTGCGAGAATAATCATTGATACCAGCATAAAAAATCCAGCAACTTTTTTCCACTGACCTGATATTACAATCTTATTATCGACACTATCAACACTGAAACACAGACCAAGAAGAAACCAGAAATACATTGCAGTTGATGTATTCGTCAGATTTGTGGAAAGAATGTTGTCAACACAAACAGCAATAATCGCAGGTATCGCAAAAAGCAGGACATTTTCAGAATCTGGTGAATTCTTCCTCAGACCATTACGTATCACAAAGCCGAATATAAATCCAAACAGTATCAAAGCGATCAATCCATTTTCTGACCATATCTCAAGATACTGACAGTGAGGATGATTTGTTATTGGCGTTGCCTGGGGTCTCAAAAAATATTCCCTGAACCGAAAGTATGGATAATAGAATATGAAATTGCCTGTTCCCCAGCCTGTTAAAGGTTTCGCCTTTATAAGATTCCACGTTCCCCTCCAGATATAATAACGGATGTCTTCCACAAATTGAGTTTGTATTTTATTCCACATAAGTATAGTTCCCACAAAAACAACAGCAAATCCAATGTATTTTAGCCACTTTATTCTATGGTTTCTCAAAAGAAAAAATGATGCACAAGCAGATGAAAACAAAAGAGCAAAAAGCGATGCACGTGACTTGATGAGAATAAAAGCGACAAGGATTATTACAAGGTACAGAGCCACAAAGAAAATGTTATATCTTTTTTTAAAAAAATAAATAGTCAAAAATGCAGGCATAAGAAGATGCCCTGCAAAAAAATTTGGATTGCCAAAAGTTGATATTGGGTAATGGGTTATCGGAAATTGAATAAACCCCACTATTGAAGCAATAATCATTGCTCCTGCCCATATAAAACTATCAACTTCCTTCCATTTCCACAGCATTCCTGTAAGAAACAAAAGATAATACAAAAGATAGTTTTCAAGGGATTGTGCAGCCCCGTATTTTACAGGAGCGTAGAAACAACCAATAAGAATATAAACAAAAAATAGTGTACCTGTAATAAAACCTATTTGATGAAAATAAATATCTTCTTTTCTCAAAAACAGCACGATGGCAAAAATTGCAACAAATATTGCTCCCAGTATGTCTTTTATTATTGTGTAATCATAGGCAGGTTTAAAATTCAACAACGTAGCACCCGCAAAAAAAATCAATGATGCAATAATCAGAAGAACCCTAACAATTTTTTCTTCTTGCTTTTTTTCTTGAGTACTGCTTTCTTTTATTTTTTGCTTTTTCTTCGACATTTTATATTCCCTGAGTGTTTTTCCCGGAAAAAAGAAAAATTGTACATACTATTATAGCAAAATCAAGCCAGATACTCCAATTTTCAGCATAATAGATGTCATACCTGAATCTTTCCTCTGGCTCAACCTGCCCCCCTTTTAGCCCGTGGATTTGAGCCCATCCTGTCATCCCGGGAAGAATTCTCATTCTCTGATGGAAACCAGGTATCGTAAAAAATGCCCTGTCTTCAATCGAAATTGGTCTTGGTCCCACAATACTCATATCTGACTTCAGAACATTGAAAAATTGTGGTAGTTCATCAAGGTGAAATTTCCTCAACAACTTTCCGATTTTTGTAATTCTCGGGTCATTGTCAAGTGTATAGGGAAGGATATTTTCTGCTCCCTGTATCATTGTTCTGAACTTCAAAATTCTGAATTTCCTGTTTTTATACCCAATCCTTTCTTGGACAAAAAAGATAGGACCCGTTGAAGTAATTTTGATTGTGATAGCAACCATAATCAGAAATGGTAAAAGCATTGTCAGGAATATTATTGATAGAAAAATATCAAAAAATCTTTTCATTGCTCTATTATGCCAGAGGTCAAGTGGTAATATCTGGGTTGTAATTACAGGTATTCCATCAATCTCCTCTACCCTTCCACCGCCGAGAAAAATCTGAGATGCTTTTGGATAAATGAAATAACGAATCCCGGAACTGTTGCATACCTGCTCTATTATTTGAATTTTTCCAAGATCATCCAGGCAGGCAATGACACAGATCTGATTTATCTGTGATGGCTTAAGATTTTTAATAAAAGATACCAGTTTCTCTGGTTCATAAAATCTAATATTAATCTGTTTTGTTCCATGCAGTTTTAATCTTTTTACAAGAGATTCAAGGTCTCTCTCGTTTCCTGACAGCAAAAATACTGTTTCTCTTTGTGATAAGATTCTGACAAAGATCAAATGAATTATTGTAACAAGCAGAAAAGCAATAACAATGCCAGTACTTATTGCAATTCTTGAATATGAAAATCCTCTGTAAAAAAATGTAACACCAGTGATAATGATCGTTGAGTAAAAACTGGCTTGAATGATTTTGCTCAATTCAAAACAAAGATTGAGGAATGTTTGATATTGATAAATCCTGTTAACACTGAGGATTATGACCCATACAATCGCAGAGAAAATTGATATCTGAAGATACGGTGCAACAGGAGGAATTCCTTTATATGGAAAAATAGCCCAGGAAAATCTTATAGCGTAACCGAGCAGCATTCCTGTGATCACTGCAACAAAATCAAGAAAAATTAAAATTCTTTTATCTTTCATTTTTTAGTGATAAAAATAATTTCTCATATTTTTTTGCAACATCCTCCCACTGATAAAATCTTTTTGCCCTTTCACGCGCTTTCTCTCCAAGAAAAGAAAATTTTTCCGGGTTGCTGGATACCTGCTCAATCAAATTCGCAAGGGAACCTTCCTGCTTTGTAAAATATAATCCGCAATCGTCAAGAACCTCTCTGTTAAATGGAACATCAAGAGCAAGAATGCATGCACCACAACCCATTGCTGATAAAAGTGCTGGATTTGTCCCACCAACTTCATTTCCGTGTATATATGCAATTGAGTTTGCCTGTAATTGAACGTATTTTTCTTTTTGAAAAATAGTTCCCACAAAATGAATATTCCCATTCTTTTCTGCTAACAATTTTTTTACATACCTATTTTTTCTCTTCACGTCGCCTGCAATGACAAGATCTTTGTTAGTGCGCGCCTTCTTAAATTCCCTGACTATTAAATCCTGATTGTTTTCTGGTTCAAGTCTGCTTCCATTAAAAAAAAATGTTTTTTCCTTTAATCCAAATTCAAGCAATACTTCAGGTTCTTTTGAAACAATGATATCTGCGCCATATGGAATATAAGTGCTTTCGCAATGAAATACTGATTGATAGTATCGAGCAATTTCTTGTGAATCCGCAACGATTTTATCAGCAACAACTGTGGAAAGAAATGAAGCAAATTTGAAATATAATCTGCCTGCAATACCCCATTTTCTTCTTTTCCATTCCATCCCATCAACATTAATAACAATTTTTTTTCCATAAAGTTTTAAAACCATTGCCAGTGGACTGTTTGCTGAATTAAATATCAATACCACATCTGGCGAGCACATTAATACAGCCAGAATACTGAAAAATGTATGAGAAAATGTATCAGTAATCTTACCCTTTATTGAGGGAAGATAAATCAAACGAATGTTTTCATCAAAAACAGGTCTGTCAGGATAAAGATACTTCCTGCAGGTAACAAGAATTTTGTGTCCTTTTTTTGCAAGGTATTCGGAAATTTTTTCGGCACATGTTTCAAAACCACCATATCGTGCTGGAATTCCTCTTGTTCCAATAATTGCGATTTTCATTTAATTATTATAACAGTGAACCAACATTTCTGTATAATTGTAATGTCTCGATTGCACACTGCTTCCATGAAAATTTTTTTGCCTGCTTAAATCCTTTTTCTCTCAATTGTTTCTTTATCTCATCATCATTATGAAGACGTATTATTGCTGAAACTATTTCATTTTCATTATATGGATTTACCAAAAGCGCAGCATCTCCAGCAATCTCTGGTAGAGAAGATATACTGGATGTTATCACAGGACAACCGCATGCCATTGCTTCGAGTGGTGGAAATCCAAAACCTTCATAAAAAGACACATAAACAAACATTTCAGCGCCGCTGTATAAAGCAACAAGTTCCTCATCATTTAAATATCCAGAGATAATAATTCTTTCACTGAATTGCGATTTTCGCACTTCAGAAAAAATTTCATCATATAACCATAGTTTTTTTCCAGTAATCACAAGATCACATGGAAAATTTCTATCTTCTTTCAAAATCCTAAGAAATGACTTCACAAGTCCTGCAAGATTCTTTCTCGGCTGTAAATTTGAAACAGTAAGAATGTATGGCTGTCGAATTTTAAACTTTGTTAAAATACCTTTGATGTAGCCATCATCAGAGGGAGTAAATTTTTCAGAAATACCATTATAAATGACACAGATTTTTTTTTCTGCATTTTTGTAATACGTTAGAATTTCATTTTTTGAGAATTGGGACACAGTAATAATTTTCCTTGCAATTTTTATTGAACGTGGTATAAAAATTTTCATCTTCAACCTTTCTTTGACGGGGAAACATTCAGGATGAGTCAGATATGAAACATCATGCAATGTTATAATGGATGGAATATCAGTAAAAAATGGTAAATGATACTGAGTATGTATCAAATCGATTTTTGCCTTTTTTATTTTTACTGGCAGGTCATACACCAATCTTTTGATTGGAGAGATAGAAACTCTTTCAAACTCAAAGTGTTTCTTTCCTTCAAGAAATGACGGAATACTGGCATTTTGATTGAGAAAAACAACAAACTTACAATCTTCGGGTTCGACCATTGAAAATCCTTTTAAAAGTCCTTCAACATACCGCTCATTCCCACCCTGTTGCATGCCTATTGCATGTGCTTCAATACCGATTCTCATGTTTTTTTCCTATCCCGTGTTGCCAAAATATTTTCATACACATCAAGATATTTTGATGCAGTATTTTCAATATTAAAAAACTTTCTCGCATGCTCGGCTGCTTTTAATGCCATGCCTTCCCGAATTTGATGATTCGTTAATAAAATAAAAATGGACTCTGCCATCTTTTTGATATCAAAGCAATCAACAAGAAATCCATTCTCTCCGTGAATTATCTGTTCTGTCAATCCCCCACTCGAAAATCCTACAACAGGTGTACCACATGCCATTGCTTCTGAAACTGTTAATCCCCATGTCTCGCATATCGAAGTGCTCAAATAAATATCAGCAGCACAGTAGTAATCCGCAATAACCTTTTCATCTCTGGTGAAAGGAACAAATCTTATTTCGATATTTTTATAAAATTCAGATTTACCTCTATCCCCAAGACATAAAAATATTACAGGTTTTTTAACATCCATTTCAGACAATTGTTTTGCAACTGTTCTCAATGCGCTGAAATTTTTATATCTGTTTGTTTTTATGTCCCTTCCTGAGGAAAGAATGATATTGCAATCAGCATGTAAACCCAGTTTTTCTCTTGCAATCTTTTTGTCTCCTGGCTTAAAATTTTCTAAATTTACTCCGTTATTGATAATGTAAAAACCTGATGCAATGTTTGCAAGATAAGAGTTTCTAACAATATCCATCAACCATTTTGATGGTGTACAGATATATGGTTTTGCTTTAGAAATAAAATAAATTTTTTCTTGAAGATTCCTTGAGATTCCCCTTTTTACAGGTAAAAAAGACAGGGACTGAGGGCATGGAAAACAGTTGTCTTTCCATTTATCACACATACCTGGCTGAATACATTTTCCAGTAATCAACCACATGTCATGCAACGTTATAATGACAGGAAAACTCGTACCTGCAGAGTGAATTAAAGAAGGTCCAAGATGTCTTCCTCGTAAATTGTGAAAATGAATAATATCCGGTATAAATCCAGCAAGATTGACCATTTTTTGAATATCAGTAATACCGTATTTTTCTCTACCTGTAAGTAATTTAATAATTCCATTGCTTTGAAAAACTCTCAAAATTTTCTTGATGATATCCTGTCTTGAATAATACTGGTCAATCAGATACAGAAATTTCTGGAATATTTTTATTCTATTATTCTGAATTTCAACAACAATTTTGTCTGTTGAAAATTTAAAAGAAACAACAAGACATACCCTGTGGCCACATGTACGATAAAATTGAGCAAGTTGATATACTATTTTTTCTGCTCCACCATATACATCAAATTGATTCACAAGGATAATGTTCATCTGGAAACGTTTTAATAAATCCTTCTTATTGATTATTTCACTGTTATTATAACTAATTTCAAGCAACAATGTAAAACAGTGTTTACTGAAGTCCATTTTCAGGTTATAATATATTAGTCGGGGGTATAGCTCAATGGGAGAGCGTCCGCCTTGCACGCGGAAGGTTGTCGGTTCGAATCCGATTACCTCCACTGACCTTTTTAAAAAGGAAAAACCAAATGCGCATCCAGAAAAAAAATGCAAGGGCTCTTGAAGAAATAATGAGCCCAAAGGAAATAGAAAAAATTTTTATTCCAAAACTGAAAAAGTTCACATCGAATTTTTTTGAAATAAGCCGTCATTTCCTTCAATATAAAGAAAACTGCGGTAAAGAGTTCTTTGTAACCTTTAATAAGGAAAGTGATAGAATCGAAAGCTTTCTTGATGATCACGGAGCAGCAAATAACAGAACATTTTTTTATTTTAGAGAGTTAATAGCAGCAATAAGATGGTTCACACAGTCGGTTTTTCAGAACCTTCATATTATATCAAGGTTGGATTCATATGTACTCAATTTGCCTCCTGATAAAGAAAAAGAATTTCAGGATGGACTAAAAAAAAATCTCTCATTCCTCATTGAAACCCTGACAATTTTTTGCCAGGAAATTATTTCTGAAGCAAAAATTTTGGGAATCCTTTCAGGGAAAGAGGAAGTTCATTCAGAGTCGGTTAACTTTGAACTTCCATATAGAAAAATGCTTCCATCTGACCTTGAACAGCAGGATGCTGGAGACCGTGACAGATTGATAAATTTTCTTCTCAAATTTCTCAATGTGGGTCAGGATATTGAAATGTTTGCGAATAACCCGGATATGGAAGCAAACATTACAGAAGAAACACTTGAAAATTTCAGGTCTGCATATCACAGATTACAATCAACCTATGACACACACATAGGCAACACTGACATATCAAAAAATTTAACATTGCTGGTATCATTGAGGGGTCATATTTCAGTAAACCTGCATCTCCTTGAAATGGCGCGTTCTCTTATCCATTTTTACGAAAGGCATACAGAACGATTGACAAGAATTTCTGAAAACAAACCAGGAATCAGAAAAATCAGGTTCGAAGATATAAAAGACCAGATTAAATCGTTTATGCTCCCTTTTGTTTTTTACTTTGCAAATTCGGGTAAGATTCTTGCAGAACAAATATTTGAAGCCCTTGGTACAGATCCTGATGAATATGTACTTGAAACTGTTGCGTTCGTTATTTCTCCTTATCGAATAGAAGATTTTCACCTCAGACCTGTAATGCCTGTAACCCAGATAGCATCAAAATATTCAGCAAATATAGATTTGTATTTTAACAGAAAAAGATATGATTTGAAAAGTCCTCTTGAAATGGCAATGGCTATCCCTGATATCAGGGAAAAACTTGCCACAGAAAGTGTCAGAATCATTGTAAGGGGTCCAAGAAAAGCCACAAGAGAAATCCTTGATTTTTTTAACAATGTCTGCGGTGCAATTCCCGAACAACAATTGATAAAAAAATAAAAAGATATCCAATTATTTTGATTTTGTCCACCTCAACCACTAAATTACAGTCAGATTATCATAAAGAAAAATTCCCTTTTATTATCCCTTGACTACTGTATAAATTTACAGTATAATTTAATTGAACAAGGAGAAATTTATGAAAAATCTGACAAAAAGACAATTTGAAATTCTGGAATTCATTAAAAAATTTATTGAACAATATGGTTATTCTCCATCTGTTGAAGATATCAAAATTGCCTTTGGTTTTAAAAGTCCAAATGCAGTCACCTGTCATATTCGCAGTATCATTAATAAAGGTTACCTCACAAAGGATTCAAAAAGGGCAAGGGCATTAAAAGTAAAGTTTCGTATATTCTCAGGCATACCTGTCATAGGAAAAATTGCTGCAGGTAAACCTATCATTATTGAAAATTTTTCTGATGAATATCTTTTCCATCCTGAAAATTTTAAGGATACATTTGCCCTTAGGGTTTCAGGTGATAGTATGGAACAGGCTCATATTTTTGATGGTGATTATGTGATTGTGAAAAAAAATATTGAGATTCGTAATGGCGATATTGTTGCTGCTGCACTCGGTGAAGAATCCACAGTAAAATATTTCAAAAAAATAAAAAATAAAATTTTTCTTATCCCGGCAAATTCATCCTATCAACCCATAGAAGTAAATGAAAATGTAATTCTTGGCAAAGTTATTGGAGTGTTCAGGAAAATAAAATGATTACAGATATTAATGAACCAATAAAGGTAAAACTTATTGTTGGACAGGGAACAATAAAAATTATTTCATTATTCTGGAACAATAAAGTTATTCCTGTAGAATCAATTACATATCGGTGGATTACAAAAAAGGGATTATTCCCATTGTTTCACTTTGCTCTTTCTGTGAATAATACAATAATGGAAGTTCACTTTGACCCTGTAAAACTTCAATGGTTTCTTGATAGAATTCATCTGGACGGATAAATGAAAAAATTTATTATTCATATTGATATGGATGCTTTCTTCGCATCAGTGGAACAACTTCTTAATCCATTTCTTAAAGGAAAACCTGTGTTTGTTTCAGGTAATACTGCAAGAGATTCCGTGATTGCTGCGTGTTCCTATGAAGCAAAAAAATACGGAGTAAAATCAGGAATGAGTGTTATGGAAGGACTGAAACTATGTCCTGATGCTATAATTGTAAGGGGAAATCCTGAAAGATATATTGACACATCAAGAAAGATTTTTAATATTTTGCAAACATTTACAGAAAAAGTAGAACTTTACTCAATAGATGAAGCATTTCTTGAAATCAATGTAAAAAATGCATCGCATGAAAATCTAAAAAACATAGGATTTTCTATTAAAAAAGCCATTTTTGATCAAACGCATCTCACCTGTTCTGGCGGAATTTCCTGCAATAAAACTGTTGCAAAGATTGCCTCTGATATATGTAAACCTGATGGACTTTTTATTGTACTGGAAAATGAAATTGAAAAATTTATGGAAAAATTACCTGTTGATAAAGTTCCAGGCATTGGTCCAAAAATGGCAGAAAAATTAAATTTGATGGGTATTGAATTCTGCGGACAAATCAAAAATGTTCATTTACAACTTTTAAGAAAAAAGTTTGGTGTTAGAGGTGAAGAAATATGGTATTTATGCCATGGGATGGGCGATACAAATGTCATTATTCAATCTCCTGAACCAAAGTCATTTGGCCATTCTTATACATTAAGAAATGATACAGATGATATTAATCTTCTATTAAGCGTATTATGTCGGCTCTCCCACCAGGTTGGAATGAGGATGCGTGAAGAACAATATTGTGGAAATATATTGACTGTAACTATTAGATACAGTGATTTCACATCATTGACAAAAAGAAAAACTTATCCTTTCTGGTTTAATGATGACCAAACAATTTTCAAAATGGCAAGTTCAATATTGCTATCACAATCAATATCAAAAAAAATACGGCTTCTTGGAGTCAGTGTTTCAGGCATTCATAAAAGATATCAATTATCCTTATTTAGAAATGAAAAAAGAGAAAAAATGCTGGAGGCAATGGACTATATTAATAAAACATATGGAACAGATACTGTTTTCCCCTGCTGGATGCTGTATGAAAAATTATCTGCCGCTCCAATAAAGAAAACACATGCCTTTATGTTCAATGATTTGAAAAAAATCTCCAGCGAAATTACTGTTCCACCAGAAAAACAGGAGTAAATGGAGCATATTTTCCTTCTGACAATTTATCTGCCCTTACTGGCTCAACATGCCCATCAAGAAAAAGGATATTTGCCTTTTTATCATGCCTGCAGTGGACCATATAATTCTTACCGTTACTCGGCTCAAAAAACCACATCTCCTTTTTTATGTTGACTGCCCAGCTATCAGCAAGAAGCAAAATATCCTTCGGTGGTTTCCTGTATTTTTCAGGCAATTCACTTATCTTTTCAAAATTTCTTGCCCAGCTTCCATAGCAATAGCTGATAGAAACAGCCTGTGGTTCCACAGACGGACAATGAACAATTCTTGCATCAGTAATATATTTATAATATCCCATCAAAACTGTTGTCCATACCCTGGTATAATCGGGTTGTCCGGGATTTTCATTTGGAACAAGATAATCATTAAAATCGGCAGCATACAACATATGAGCAATATAACACTGTTTAAGATTATTAACACACAGTGCCTGATTGGTTTTTTCCTTGATTCGAGAAATTTCAGGGAAAAATACGCTGCTACCCAGAGCAACAATGGATATAAGTGTCAACAATTCTATTGAAGTCAACCCTGCTTTCAATATTCTCACATTTCCTCCTGGTAAATTTTTTTAACTGTGCCTGCCCCTTTAAAAATATTGAAACCATGCCAATGTTATTTGACATCGCAGATTTATTTTATCATAATATAAGTATACAAAAAATGTCAAAAAGGTTTTTTATTCATAAAAAGGGTATATCATGAAAAAATATTGGTTTATTATTACTGGTGTTTCCATCCTTTTCACCTCATCACTTTTTGCCCAGAATACTGGATACTTAAACATTTATCAGAATATTTATGATACATTTTCAAAATCATTTGTTTCAGATGGAACAACTCAATATAACCAGGTTATTGATGATTTAACAAAATTGCTTAACAATCAGGATATCCCATCAGAGATAAAAGCAAAAGCAGGTGTGTTATTAAGTTTGAGCTATATTTTTCAGGATAATATATCAGCAGCACACAGGGAAATAGTAAAAGCACTCCCTTTGATGGAAAAATCCGTTCCACAGACACAGGATGCCCTTGTATTTTCGAAAGTAAAATCCATTA